>Ga0207828_100145_pt1 | contig 71452 bp, 69 predicted proteins | sample TtaePargueraPR_11_FD_187276 | JGI IMG/M metagenome (GOLD analysis project Ga0207828, IMG submission 187276) | Aerobic enrichment media microbial communities from Bioluminiscent Bay, La Parguera, Puerto Rico - Tt and P2 (3) (SPAdes) | ecosystem: Environmental > Aquatic > Marine > Unclassified ... | reverse complement strand
CACCCGCATATTTCTATCTGCGAGCTCTCGCGAGGGCGAGAGAGTGGTGGAGGGGGCAGGATTCGAACCTGCGTAGACTAAGTCGGCGGATTTACAGTCCGCTGCATTTGACCGCTCTGCCACCCCTCCATCAGGGTCTTAACGCCGTCCGGGTTTTGAGCCCGGCCTCGTTGCGGCGAGGGAGGGAATACGGTGGAGGGGCATGTGTTGTCAACAGCAAAAAAAACACGAAATCGTATTTCCTTTCCTATATGTTCCCCAAGCTCTGCTTTCAGAGTCAAACAAAGTGCATTCAGTTCCTTACGGCCCGGAGGTTTCCGCCATTATGTCGCGTCGCAACAAATCACGTTCAGGAAATCGTCACCCCGGTGACGTCGGGCAGGACAACCTCCCGCAAAGCGATGAAAACCGCGAAGGTAATTCGCGCCGTGGACGAAAGCGCGGTCGCGACAGCGGACCGTCGGGCGGAAATTCACGCCTGATTCTCTTCGGCCGCCACCCGGTAATGATGGCAATTGCCAATCCGCAACGCACGATTCACAAAATCTGGGCGACCGAAAATGTGCGCGACGAGATTAACGCAGCCCTTGCCGATGCCGAACGCACCGACGTCGCCGTTGATTCCGCCGGGCGTACCGACCTTGACGAGATGTTGCCGCCGGGCACCGTCCATCAGGGCATGGCCATTCATTGTGCCCCCCTGCCCCAGCTGTCGGTCGAAGAACTGATCGCTGACCACCGGGATTCGGAACAATGTACGGTACTTATCCTTGATCAGGTAACCGACCCGCATAACGTGGGCGCGATTCTTCGAAGCGCAGCCGCCTTTGGCGCGTCAGCCGTTATCGTACCGGACCGTCACGCACCGCCTGAAACCGGCGTACTGGCCAAGTCGGCCAGTGGTGCACTTGAAACTGTTCCCTATATTCACGCCGGCAACCTCAATCAGACGCTTGAAAAACTTAAAGCAGCCCATTTCTGGCTTGCCGGGATGGACGGATATGCCGAACAGACTCTGGCCGAGGCCAAGCTTCGTGGTCGCGTGGGAATCGTCATGGGGTCCGAGGGTGAAGGCCTGCGTCGTCTGACGCGCGAAAGCTGTGACTTTCTGGTCAAGCTTCCGATGTCTGATCGCATCGAAAGTCTCAACGTTTCCAACGCCGCCGCGGTTGCCCTTTACGAGCTTTATCGCAAGTAAACAGCACCCCGATTTGCCCCGAAGCAGGGGGATATAAATTTCCCTGCTTCAAAGTCTTGCAATCATCTGCGGCCCGGATTATGTTTCGCGCCGCTCGAGCCGGCATAGCTATAATTGGTAGAGCAGCTGATTTGTAATCAGAAGGTTGGGAGTTCGAGTCTCTCTGCCGGCACCATTTAAAGAAAACCCCGCAAGCCGATGGCTGCGGGGTTTTCTTTTGGCTTCGACAAATCCCAGCTATCCGGGCATTCCCGCCACCTTTGTGACCCGTTCAAGCCCATCATCCCAGTTGGCCTTGCTGCCCGTCATGATGTGCGCATCAGGCACATTGGTGACCGGGGTATCAAGGCTTCCTGCTGGCACTACAACCAGTTTGCCGCCCATCTGTTCGCCTGGAACCGCAGAGCCACACGCCGAACAGAATGATTTCGCATGACGGGTTCCGGGCAGGGTGAAGGATGTAACCTTGTCTTTTCCGGTAAGCCAGCTGAGCTTCGCGCCTTGTGAAAACAGGTTGGCCGCATGCGCGGAACCCGTGTCTTTCTGGCAATATTTACAGTGGCACAGGAAAAAGGCATCAAAAGTGCCTGTTACCTCAAATGTCACCTGCCCGCACAGGCAGCTTCCGCTGTGTTTCTCGCTCATAATTTCCCTGCTTCGATCTGCCCTGCCCAATAGCCACAGGATTGTTCTTTTCTTGTCGCCCACAGCAACCGGTGATCGACATTTTACGACATCACTCAGTGACTTGGTATCCCCTTCCCCTGCCCGCTATGCGGCAAGAAAGACCGTTCCAGTCATAAGTGTGCTCCGGATTCGTTAAAACGCGCTGGCGGTCCATACAAACGCTCAGGGCGACGCAATCCTTCCGGTGCATCGCCCTGAAACATTCATTCAGTATGCGTGCCTAACCGTCGCGGCGCGACGAAGCATAGCGTTCCGATTCTTCATAATATTCGTCGAACCCGATACGATTGCGCAGATCTGCCCAGTTCATCAGCTTGTCATCACGCGGTTGCCCTGCCTTCATGGTCTGCAAGGTTTCAACCATCGCCTTCATCGCTGCTGCCATCAAAGACAGAGGATAAGCCGCGATCTGATACCCGATTTCCTTAAGCTCTGCGGGTGACAGATCCGGGGTTTCTCCACCTTCGACGATATTGGCCATTTTCGGCCCCGGTAGCTCGACGCAAAGGGTACGCATTTCATCAACAGTCTTCGGCGCTTCGACAAACAGAATGTCGGCCCCCAGTTCCTTGAACTTTGCCGCACGGTCAATTGCCTCGGACAGGCCGTGCTGATGACGGGCATCGGTGCGCGCAAGGATCAGGATATCTGCCCCGGCTTCGCGGGCATCAACGGCGGCACGAATCCGGTCGAACGCCTCGTCACGGCCGACCACTTCCTTGCCCTTGGTATGACCGCAGCGTTTTGGAGCCAATTGATCCTCGATCATCACCGCCGCACAGCCTGCCTTGGCAAAGCCGGTGACCGTGCGTCTGACATTCATGGCATTGCCATAACCGGTATCGCCATCGCCAATCAGCGGGATCGAGATGGCATCAGTAATGTTGCGGGCCTGGTCAAGAACCTCGCCATAGGACATCAGGCCAAGGTCGGGCGCACCGATCCGGGCCGCAGATGTCGCGAATCCTGACATGAAGGTCAGAGCAAACCCTTCCTGTTCGATCAGCTTGGCAGAAAGCGCATCAAAACAGCATGGCATGGTGATCAGATCGCCGGTGGCCAGCAGCGCACGCAAACGATCCGCAGGTGTCATTATATGTGTCATCAGTCTTTACAGTTTGAACGGAATATAGAGTGCAAGGTCGTGCCAGACATAAAGAATGGCCGCACACAGGAACATCAGCATCAGGAACGGTGCCACACCACTCGCGACCTCACCCAAGCGGGCTTTGGCCACAGACTGGATGACATAAAGATTCAGCCCGACGGGCGGTGTAATCAGGGCACATTCGACCATGATCACCATATAGACGCCAAACCAGATCGGATCGAAACCAAGCGCAAGGGCCGCTGGCAACAGAACCGGCGTCATGATCAGAACCATTGATAATGCTTCGAACACAAGCCCCATCACCAGAAGAACAGCAGTTACAACCAGAATGAAGCCAAGGTCGGTATCTATGCCCTGCGTGATCATCATCGAGATGTCTTGAGGGATTCGATAGAGCGTGATCGCCTTGCCAAAGATTTTTGCCCCGGCAATGATCAGAATGATCGCAACCGTGGTTGCCATACTGTCAAACACTGCCTTTTTAAGCGCATCCCATGTCAGAACCCGCATGATCGGGCCGGTAATGATCAGCGACGCGGCAAATCCGATTGCGGCGGCTTCGGTTGGCGTAAAGGCGCCTGAATAGATCCCCGAAATAATCAGAACCGCAAGAATGACAGACGGCAAAGCCTTAAGCGTTGCACGACGACGTTCTGCCCAGCCCTGTTTGGGTTCGCTTTCCTGTCCGCCCATACGGGCATAGATCATCGAGAAAATAATAAAGAAGACCAGCAACGCGATCCCCGGCCCGATTCCGGCAAGGAACAGCGAGATCACCGATTCTTCGGTCACAAAACCATAAATGATCATCGGAATCGATGGCGGGATCAGAATGCCAAGCGTGCCACCCGCAGCCAGAAGACCGTAAACGAACTTCTTGTTGTAGCCACGATGAATCATTTCCGGAATGGCGACCGTCCCGATGGTCGCAGCGGTCGCAACCGACGAGCCCGAAATAGCCGCAAACACGCCACAAGACAGAATGGTCGCCACCGCAAGCCCGCCCGGCCAATGCCCGACCCAGGCACTCACCGCGGCAAACAGGTCATTGCCGACCCCCGCACGCAGCAGGATGTTCGACATCAACAGAAACAGCGGCACCGCCAGAAGGATAAAGCCATCAAGGGTGGAAAGAACGGCTTGCGGGGCCATCAGTGGCGAAAAGCCGCCCAGCAGCAACATCGCAAGACCAAGGCCGCCAAGGGCAAAGGCAACAGGCACGCGCATCAGCAAAAGCGCGAACATTGCCGCAAGGGTCAGAAGAATGGTCATTCATGTGCCCCTTTCGGAATTTCCTTGCCGCGCAGAAGGCCGACAATTTCAATAACGGACTGCACCGCGAGTAACGCAAATCCAAGTGCCACCGGCAGCTCTGCCACCCAGGCCGGAAGATCAAGCATCGTGCCACTGGTCCGGCCGCGCTCGTAACTTTCGTAGAAGATTTCCCAGCCCTTGAAAGTCACCATCACCGAAAAGGCAAAGATGCAGGCCATGGCGGCAATTTCGATGCCACGCTGAACCGGCTCGGAAAACAGGCGGGTGACTGCATCCACCGAAATATGGCGACGTGCTGCCAAGGCCCAGGGCATACCAAGCAACGCGCCCCAAATCAGGCAAAGTTGCGAAAGCTCTGCCGCCCAGATCGTCGGACGGACAAAGAAATAGCGCGCAATAACTTCATAGGTCAGCATGCAGCCAGCCAGCACAAACAGGATGGCCGCGACCCATGCCAGACACAGCATTAATCGATCAAACATCTTAAAAACGAATGCCGTTGCTCAGGTGCAAATGATTGTGCGACCCGACAACAGTCATCTCCTGATCTCAAAGGGGGCGGAAAATCATCATCGTCCCAACCGGCCGGGCGACACTTGGCCGGAAATATGGCCTTGAAGCCCGGGATCAGGACGATGATGCGATCAGATCAAAGGCGATCATCGAGTCATCACACGTCAAACCTGTGATGACCCGTTTGATGATCAGAATTTCTGGGCAGCTTCGAAGACCTGTTTGCCAAGGTCACCGGTATGGGCAAGGAATGCCTCGTAAACCGGTTTGGCAGCTTCGCGCCACGCAGCCATTTCTTCCGCAGTCGGGTTGTAAATGGTCATGCCGTTCGCCTTGGCTTCTTCATATGCAGCAGCCTCAATTGCCGTCATGCGATCACGAACATCATTTTCGGCATTCACTGCCGCAGTCGAGATGATGTCACGCTGTGCATCGGTCAGGCCGTTCCAGAAATCGGTATTCACAACCACGATGAATTCAATGTCAGCGTCGTTGGTGGTGGTGACGGTGTCCATGACTTCCCAAAGCTGACGGGATTTGACACCCGACATGCCGGTCATGCCAACATCAACCGTGCCGCGCTGATAAGCGATATACTGCTCGGATCCGGAAATCAGGGTCGGAGCACCGCCAGCTGCAGAGATGAAATCACCCTGCGTTTTGGAGAAGACGCGAACTTTTTGACCTTTAAGGCCATCCGGGCCTTTGATCGGGCCGCCATTCGACAGCATGATCGACCCGCCATAAGCCTGCCACCACAAAACCGTCGCACCGGTTTCAGCAATCGCGGCATCAAGCGGCGCGCGGACCGGAGAATCCGGGGAAACGGCCTTGCGGACCTTTTCTTCGTTATCAAGAAGGAACGGCTGATAGAAAACGTCAACAGCCGGAACATCACCGACATAGCGGGTCAATGACGCCACACCCATTTCGATGGCACCCGAACCGACAGCAGCGGGCACTTCCTTGTCTTTGTAAAGCTGGGCTGAGTCGTAAATCTGAACTTCGATGTCGCCGTTCGATTTCTGCTCGACCTCGTTCTTGAACATCAAAAGGTTCTGGCCAAGGTGGCTTTTCATTGGCAACTGCAGCGAAATGCGCAGGGTCAGATCAGCCGCGTGAACCGCACCGGAAAAGCCGACAGCCGTCATCAGGGCCGCCGCAAGGGCAAATTTCTTCATAATGAGCTTCCTCCAGGAACTTTTATTCTAATTCTTTATGCCGGACGGCAAAGATGCGCCTATTTTCCGTTGGCATTCAACATCTTTTGCGTCCGACAGTGCTCCTATCAGAAAACCCTTAGTGCGACGCACAAGACCCTGAAGTGCAGGAATTAAAAGGAATATCGGGAAAGAGCTCAGAAATTTGTCGCAATGCAAAATTGCGAATTCTGTCGACATTTTGCCTTCATCCTTTAGTTCTGGCATGCCAGAACCGGCATATTGGATACAATTTCGGGAATCGCCCGTAGTATCAAAAGGCTAGTCTTTCAGGCGCTTAAACATAATTGTGGTTGCGCTGAGCTTGTCGGAAAACGGATCGCGGGCATAGTCCGGGATCACCCCGGCAGTTTCAAAACCAAGGGACGCATAAAGCCGTTCGGCACTGTCCCCTGTGCGGGTATCGAGTGTCAGCAAACTGCGTCCCAGCTCCCGGGCATGATCTTCTGCCGCCAGCATCAATTCCCTCGCGATCCCGCGTCGTCGGCAATCGGGGTGCACCATCAATTTGCTGATATCGCCACGATGGGCCTGATTGGGCATGGTGTCACAGTCAAGCTGTACGGTGCCAACAATCCGGTCATCGTCAAGGGCCACAAAAAGAGTTCGTCTGCCACCGGCCATGGCCGGAAGAGTCCGGTCGCGCCAGAACGCCACGGCTTCGCTGATCGGGAACGGCTCAATAAAGCCGATACTCGCCCCGTCATGAACGCAGGCATGGAGCATCTCGCCAAACTGATCAAGGCGAGCCTCAAGCGTGTCTGCATTCAGGCGCACAATCAACGGGGCATCAGTAATTTCAGATTTGGTCATGGTGGCGGACTTCCCGGATGGTCATTCGACAATAAACAGGTGATAGCGGGCACCGCAATGCCTGGGGGTCTGGAACACATTGCCACCGCGCAGCTGATAGCGCAGGCAATCCCCGGCCTCCAGATTGTGGCTCTGGTGATTGACCTCCATGGTCAATTGGCCCTCAAGCATCACCAAATGATGTTCCAGCCCGTCACGTGGCGTCCCGGCATATTCGATCCGCGTATCCGCATCGATTTCGACTTCAAGCACCTCGCCCGACAGATTGCGCGATGTGGGTGAAACCAGACGGCGACGATATCCGGTCTCCGGATCGGTCCAGACTTCCTGACGGGCGCGTGTGATCAGCGGGATAAAATCCTCTTCGACCATTTGCATCAATCGCGACAGCGTGACACCAAAGGCAACGCAAAGCTTGCCAAGAACACTTGCCGTCGGACTGACCTCGCCATTTTCGATGCGTGACAGACTGGCACGGCTAACACTGCTGCGTTTTGCCAGCTCATCAAGCGACCATCCCCGTTCCGAGCGCAGGGATGACAGGCGTGCGGCAAGTCGTTTTTCGATGTCGTCCATCTTTCACCTTTAATCTCAATAACGGGATATTTTTCCATTTACGAGAAATCGTCAAGGTAAAAAACCGGCCCCGCCTTATCAATACGGGGCCGGTTCACGCATTGGTCCGTCTTGTTTCGATGCAGTCAGATTGCCCAATCAGGCATTTGACGCGGGAATGCGGGCGATCACCTTGATTTCGAAATCAAAGCCGGCAAGCCAGTTCACGCCAACTGCCGTCCAGTTCGGATACGGGGCCTTGTCAAAGACAGCCCCTTTTACATCCATGATATCTGCAAACTGGTTTTCCGGATCGGTATGAAAGCTTGTGACATCAATGATGTCCGCAAGACCGCATCCGGCAGCGGCAAGGATGGCCTTGAGGTTTTCAAATGCCAGCGCGACCTGTTTTTTAAAATCGGGCTCAGGCGTGCCGTCTTCACGACTGCCAACCTGACCCGAGACGAAAAGCAAGTCACCGGATCGGATGGCCGGGGAATAACCGTGTGCGTCGTAAAGCGCATGACGGTTTGGCGGAAAGATTGCTTCATTTGCGAGGGTCATGAGGACCTCCTTTTCAGGAAAATTCAGAGTGTATGGTGTTTTGATCTCATTTCAGATACGCTGCGTATGTGAAATGAGGGATACTCACATACGCAACGTATGTCAATTAATATACGTCGCGTATGTCAAATTCGGAGTGCCTGATGGCTGCCAAAACCCGTGCTGAAAAAATGGAAGAAACCCGCGTCAAGCTGATCGCCGCCGGACGCAAGGCCTTTGCCGAGAAGGGATATGCGAGCGCATCAATGGATGAACTGACAGCAACGGCCGGTCTGACGCGTGGCGCGCTTTATCATAATTTTGGGGACAAGCTCGGATTGCTTGGGGCCGTGGTCGATGAAATAGACTCGGCCATGGCCCAAAAGGCCAAGGACGCGGGTGAAGCAGCAGGCGGCGGCTGGAACGGGCTTATGGCCGAAGGCCGCACCTATATTGAATTGGCACTTGATCCCGAAATACAGCGCATTGTTCTTCGCGATGGTCCGGCGTTTCTGGGGGATCCGTCACAGTGGCCAAGCCAAAACCGCTGTTTGCAGGCAACAATCAAAACCCTGAACGAGCTGGCAAAGAACGGCGCAATCAAGCCGGTTGATATAGAAGCACTCGCCAGACTGCTGAATGGCGTTGCTCTTAATGCTGCACTTTGGGTCGGGACAAGCGAAGATCCGCAAGACACACTTCACAAGGCCATTGCGGCCTTTGAATGCCTTGCATCAGGTGTCTTGGTAACGCCTGCCTCAGAATGACGTCGGCCTGAAGCGGGGTGGGAAATTCGGAGCGGTCACGTCACATTCCTCCCCCTGCCCCGTCAAAGGAACGGCAGGCTTATTTGCCGCCCTCAAGATCAAATCCGGCACGCACCCAACTTTGAATGCCCCCCTTAAGGTTGCTGACCGCGCAATCGACATGGGCCAGAACGGCATTGGCCGCCCCAAACGAGCGTTGCCCCACCGCGCAGACAAAAACCAGATCGGTGTCCTGTTCGTCGGTCAGATCAACAAGGGCGGCAATATCAAAATTCGAGGTCGGGATATTGATTGCGGTTTCGATATGGCCGGTTGCAAATTCATCGGGCTCACGGACATCGATCACGGTCACACTTTCCTGCCCGATCATAAGATCGAGTTCATGCGGTTCGACAAACTTTACGGCACCGTCGGTCATTTCATTTTCCCTGTCTGGCGATCCTCGCCACCACTGTTCTGACATTCCTGATCAGGGGCAGTGATAGCGCCGGGCAATCGGCTTGTGCAAATGCAAAATAATTTTGCCTCCGCGCATGACGGGCAAGCTCCTTGCTGACAGCCTGCCTTGGTCACTCAACCGTGATCAATCTGGCGGAAATTCCTTGGATAATACTTATGTCTTACCTTGCGGAACCGATTGCAGCTTCCCAAGTCAATTATAGGAATATTTTACAGTGGCGACGATCATGGTCATCCCGACAGGTTGGCGCCCGTTCAGGTCTTAAGTTGATCAAAAGGGTTGCCGCAACGGGGCCCAAATACCGCAACCCAAAGTAGCAAATATTCAATTGTGAAATGGCAAAGACAACAGCTTCAAACTCTTGGCATCTTCTGCCGCACATTAACCTTAAGCTAAATACAGTTCGTTAGAATATTTACTGTCAGGCAAATGCATCGAAACGACTTTTGCTGACGTACACAGAATCAGGCGGCCGCAATCAGGTCTGCTGCACCGCAAAACACGCAGGACAGGAAACGATAGTTCGACACCAGAGAGATAACGTTTGAAAGGAGACCGCGCCATGGCTGAAGAGAAGGATATCTTCGAGCTGTATGCGGAAGGATATGACGGAAAGCAAGAAACCGAACTGACCATCCGTGACTACCTCAATCTCTGTCGCGAAGATCCAACGGCCTATGCCTCGGCCGCTGAACGCATGATCGCAGCGATTGGCGAGCCGGAACTGATCGACACGTCGACAGATTCCCGTCTTGGCCGAATTTTCCTAAACCGAACCATCAAACGTTACCCTGCTTTTGCCGATTTCTTCGGAATGGAAGAAACGGTCGAACGCATTGTCGGATTCTTTAAATACGCGGCCCAGGGGCTTGAGGAACGCAAACAGGTTCTCTATCTGCTTGGCCCGGTTGGCGGAGGCAAAAGTTCACTGGCCGAACGTCTCAAGGAACTGATGGAACGAGAACCCATCTATGTTTTGAAGGCCGGTGATCAGATCAGCCCGGTTTTCGAAAGCCCGCTTGGTCTGTTCAACCCTGCCAAAATGGGCGATGCCATCGAAGACAAATACGGCATTCCCAAACGTCGCCTCACGGGGCTTATGTCGCCCTGGGCGGTTAAGCGCCTTGACGAATTTGGCGGTGATTTGACCAAATTCTCGGTCGTCAAACTGATCCCGTCACGCCTGCGCCAGATTGCCATCGCCAAAACCGAACCGGGTGATGAAAACAATCAGGATATCTCGTCGCTGGTCGGCAAGGTCGACATCCGCAAGCTTGAATATTACAGCCAAAACGACCCGGATGCGTATAGCTATTCCGGTGGTTTGAACCGCGCCAACCAGGGCATTCTTGAATTCGTCGAGATGTTCAAGGCGCCTATCAAAATGCTGCATCCATTGCTGACTGCAACGCAGGAAAGCAACTATATCGGTACGGAAAACCTCGGCGCGATCCCCTTCCAGGGTCTTATCCTTGCCCACTCAAACGAATCAGAATGGCAGACATTCAAGGCCAACAAGAATAACGAGGCCTTCATTGACCGCATCTCGGTGATCAAGGTGCCCTATTGCCTGCGGGTCACCGAAGAAACCATGATCTATGAGAAGCTGCTTCAGGGATCAGAGCTTGAGCAAGGGGCCTGTGCGCCCGGAACGCTCAAGATGCTGGCACAGTTTTCGGTCCTGTCGCGGTTGCAGGAACATGAAAACTCCAACCTTTATTCCAAGATGCGTGTCTATGACGGCGAGACATTGAAAGACGTCGACCCCAAAGCCAAATCCATGCAGGAATACCGCGATACGGCCGGTGTGGATGAAGGCATGGATGGTATTTCAACCCGCTTTGCCTTCAAGGTGCTTTCGGAAACCTTCAACCATGACACCCTTGAGGTCGCAGCCGACCCCGTACATCTGATGTATGTCCTTGAACAGGCGATCCGGCGTGAACAATATCCGGAAGAACGTGAAAAGGACTATATGGACTTCATCAAGTCCGAACTGGCCCCGCGTTATGCCGAGTTTATCGGGGCGGAAATCCAGAAGGCCTATCTCGAAAGCTATTCCGATTACGGGCAGAACCTGTTTGATCGTTACGTATCCTATGCTGATGCATGGATTGAGGATCAGGACTTCAAGGACCCCGATACGGGTCAGCTTCTTGATCGCAAGATCATTGATCAGGAACTTTCGAAAATCGAAAAACCGGCGGGCATCGCCAATCCGAAGGACTTCCGTAACGAGGTCGTCAAATTTGCCCTGCGTGCACGCGCCAATAACAAGGGCAAAAACCCGGCATGGACGTCTTATGAAAAACTGCGCGATGTCATCGAAAAACGCATGTTCAGTCAGGTCGAAGACCTGCTGCCGGTGATTTCGTTCGGCTCGAAAAAAGACAGCGACACCGAAAAGAAACACAACGAGTTCGTCAAACGCATGATCGATCGGAGCTATACCGAACGTCAGACCCGTCGTCTGGTTGAATGGTATATGCGCGTGAACAAGGCCGGATAAGCCACGCCCTCGGCTTTCCGACCCTGCCGGGCGGTTTCTCCCTTGTCCGCCCGGTCTTTATCCCGTCACAGGATGGGCAAAAACCGGCCCACCCTGTGACGCCCAAGGCCCGGACGACCTGCATTTTGCACCATAAAGCCCGTTGCAGGGATGCGCCCCGGTCCATGGACGAGATCGCCAAGGATGTGACTGCCCATGCTTTATATCGTTGACCGCCGCAAGAACCCGACAGGCAAAAGTCTTGGCAACCGACAGCGTTTCATGCGCCGGGCCAAGGCTCAGATCAAAAAAGCTGTCGAAAACACCATCCGGTCGCGTGGCATCACCGATATCACCAGCGGCGATCAGGTCACCATTCCCGGAAAAACCCTTAAGGAACCCGGTTTCCACCATGCCGGACGTGGCGGCAATCGCAACTATGTCCTGCCCGGTAACAAGAAATTCGTTCAGGGCGATCGCATTGCGCGCCCGCAAGGCGGGGATTCCGGGGCTGGCGGATCGCAGGCAAGCCCCGATGGCGATGGAGAGGATGATTTCCAGTTCACACTTACCCGTGACGAGTTCCTTGATATCTTTTTCGAAGACCTCGAACTGCCGGACCTTTTGAAAAAGAGCCTGAAACAGACCACCGCATTTCGCAATGCGCGCGCGGGCTTTTCGGTCGAAGGAACCCCGGCCAATCTCAGCCTTGTGCGCACCATGCGCAATTCACTTGCCCGGCGGATTGGCCTGAGACGCCCCAAAACTGCCGAAGTCCGCGAACTGGAAGAAAAGATTTCCGCCCTTCAGGACAAGGCCGAAAAGCGCCCCTCAGGCAAACTGACCAAGGCTGATGAAGATACATTGCATGGATTGCTGGCCGATCTGGAAGAAGCCAAACGCCGCATGAAAGCAATCCCGTTCATTGATCCCATCGACACCCGCTATAACCAGTTTCAGCAAATCCCCGATCCCAACACGCAGGCAGTGATGTTCTGTTTGATGGATGTTTCGGGTTCGATGTCCGAACAGATGAAGGAACTGGCAAAGCGGTTCTTCATGCTGCTGCATCTGTTCCTACATCGCCGCTATGAACATGTCGAAGTGGTGTTCATTCGCCATACGTCGCGCGCGTCCGAGGTGGACGAGGAAACGTTCTTCTATTCGCGCGAAACCGGCGGCACCATCGTTTCCACCGCGCTGGAAGAAATGAAAAAGGTCCTTAAGGATCGCTATCCGACCGATCAATGGAACATCTATGCCGCACAGGCATCCGATGGTGACAACTATTCCAATGACGGGGTAAAATGCACCACCCTGCTGGCCGAAGACCTTCTGCCGAAATGCCAGTATTACGCCTATATCGAAATCACTGACGAACGTGAGGCCGAGATTTTCGCCGCCGCCGAAGGCGAAACCGCGCTTTGGAAGGCCTATGCCCCGCTTGCCAGTCACAATCCGCGCTTTGCACTTAAGCGCGTGACCAAGGCATCCGACATCTTCCCGGTATTTCGGGAACTCTTTGCCAAAAACCGCACGGAGGCCCGGGTATGAGCACCAAAGCCAAAACCGACGACACCCCGGCACCAGATACCAGCAAACTTTTATTCACCAGTGCTGACTGGGATTTCGAAACGCTGAAATCGACCTATGACGCGATCGAGGAAATCGCGCTGAATGAACTCAAACTGGATGTTTATCCCAATCAGGTCGAAGTCATTACATCCGAACAGATGTTGGATGCCTATTCATCGATTGGCATGCCGCTGATGTATCACCACTGGTCATTTGGCAAACGGTTCGTGCGCGATGATGTCATGTATCGCAAGGGTTATCAGGGACTGGCCTATGAGATCGTGATCAATTCCAATCCCTGCATTTCCTACGTGATGGAAGAAAACACCATCGTCATGCAGGCTTTGGTCATCGCCCATGCCGCGTTCGGGCATAACCACTTCTTCAAGAACAACTATCTGTTCAAACAATGGACCGATGCCGAAGGCATTCTGGATTACCTGCAATTTGCCAAGAGTTATATCGCCAAATGCGAGGACCGTTATGGCTTTGATGCGGTCGAGCGGGTTCTTGATGCCGCACACGCCCTGATGGAACAGGGTGTGAACCGCTATTCGCACCCGGAAAAACCCAATCTTGCGGTCGAGCTTGAACGCGAACGCGAACGGGCGAAATACGAAGACGAGACCTATAACGATCTGTGGCGCACCCTGCCCCAGCCTGATCAGGGCGATCAGGATATGGACGAGCTCAAACGCAAAATGCGGATCGAGGAACGGCGTGCGCAGTTCGGCCTGCCGGAAGAAAATCTTTTATATTTCCTCGAAAAGAACGCGCCGTCCCTGCATGCGTGGGAACGTGAAATCATCCGCATCGTGCGCAATATCGGCCAGTATTTCTATCCGCAGAAACAGACCAAGATGATGAATGAAGGCTGCGCGTGCTATGTGCATTACGCGATCATGAACAGCCTGTATGACAAGGGGCTGATTTCCGAGGGTGCCATGATGGAATTCATCGACTATCATTCCCGCGTGGTGTTTCAGGCCGATTTTGACGATCCGCGCTATTCGGGTTTCAACCCCTATGCGCTGGGCTTTGCCATGATGCAGGATATCCACCGCATCTGCATTGACCCGACCGAGGAAGATCGTAAATGGTTCCCCGATATTGCGGGCAATAATGAACCTGTGGAAACGCTCAAGGAAGCCTGGGCGCATTACCGCGATGAAAGCTTCATCCTTCAATTCCTGTCGCCCAAGCTGATGCGTGACATGCGGATGTTCATGATCGACGATCAGAACACCACGCCGCATCTGGAAGTCGCCGCCATTCATGATGACAATGGCTATCGCAAGGTCCGCCGGTCGCTTGCCAGAATGCATGACATTTCTGTGCGTGAACCCGACATGCAGGTTGTCGATGTTGATATTCGCGGCAACCGCCAACTTTATATCCAGCACACCGAGCATGACGGCATCCGTCTTGAAAAATCCGACGCCCAGATGACGCTTGGCTATATCGGGCAGCTTTGGGGATATGGTGTTACCCTTCAGGCGGTCGATTACGAAACCGGCGAAATCCTTCATGAGATGAGTTACACGCCAGAAGATCTGGCCGGTAACTGATATTCGTCTTTCACACAGCTCAAACGAAAAGAGCCGCCCTTGGGCGGCTCTTGGTCATTGAAAACGGCGTCTCTGGATGTGATCATTTCACGGTGGTCAAATCCACACCAAACCATTTCTCCGAAAGCACCTTAAGCGTTCCATCGGTCCGCATGGCATCAACAATCTCGGTAATTTTTGCGGAAAATTCCGGGTCGCCCTTGTCCACTGCAACTGCCAGCGGTTCATAAACAAGCGGTTCGCCCACCATACGGAACGGCATGTTGTTTTCAATCGCCGCCGTTGCGGTCGGAATGTTCGAAAGAACCGCATCGACACGCACCCCATCGCCAAGACGCAAATCGTCAAAGGCCATGCCATCAGACTCATAGGTCTGAATACGACCCGGCGTGACTTCATATTCGAACGGTGGCACACCTTCGACATCCATCACCAGCTTGTGGTTCAGATAGTCTTCATAGGAACAGGCTGCACAAGCGCCAACAACCTTGCCGTCAAGATCCGATGCCTTCTGGTAGGTGGCATTGTCCTTGTGCGCGACGAGGATGGCCGGGGTGTAATAATAGACCGCCGGGAAATCGAGAACTTCGGCGCGGGCCTTGGTCGGGGTCATAGAACCAACTGCAATATCCCAACGACCGGCCCAGTTACCGGCAACCTGTGCTTCCCATGACGGCGTGACAGGTTTGAATTCCGCGCCAAGCCGTTTGGCAATTTCGCGGGCAACTTCAACATCAAAACCGGTCAGCTGGTTATTTTCATCGGTAAAGGCGACTGGCGGGTAACCGTCTGCCGTTGCACCGATCAGTGTTTTGGTTTCCATGACCCGGTCAAGCGTTTCACCGGCATGCGCAGGTACAAGCGGTGCCACAACCATCGCCATTCCTGCCAGAAGCATCTTTGTTGCGTTAAAGTTCATTTCACTTGGCTCACTTTTTGTGTAGTTCTGTCGACCTTGTATACAATTTAATGAAATTTGTCAGCGCCGATGAATATGCCCGTATCCGAAATGCAACCGACCCCGCCGATGCCCCATAAACCGGGCTGGCCGCTTGGCCTGTTTTCGGGAATATGTGCCACAATCCTTCTTTCGGCGCGCCCCGGCCTGTGGTTCGGCTTCGACAGCTACGGGGCAGATATCGCACTTGCCATCGTGGGCGGCATCATTCTGTGGACGCATTTCAGGCTTTTGCACCGCCTTAACTTCAAGCTGCAAACAACCATCATCTGGGCAGAGCTTCTGGCACTTTTCGCCACCTTCTTTCTAAGCTTCGATCTCAGCTTTGAGTTCATCGGGTCGCGCATTCCCTATTTGCTTGGCTTGCAACTTCAGGGGGATTTCATTCAGGGCGCGGTTCTGACCCTGTTCATTTCCCTGATTTCAATTTTCTGCGCCACCCTGCTTGCGCTGTTTGCAGCGCTTGGCAGATTGTCAAAAAGTGGCGTGTTTTTTGGTCTTTCGACCTTTTACACCTCGTTCTTTCGCGGAACGCCGCTGTTGCTTCAGGTCATGCTGATCTATCTTGGCCTGCCACAGATCGGGATTGTCCTGTCGGCGGTGCCTGCAGGCATCATTGCGCTGTCGTTATGTTATGGCGCCTATATGGCCGAAATTTTCCGCGCCGGCATCGAAAGTGTCCCCGAAGGCCAGACAGAAGCAGCCCTGTCACTGGGATTGAAGCCCTGGCAGGTGATGCGTCTGGTTGTTTTGCCACAGGCCTTGCGCCTTGTGATCCCGCCCACCGGCAACCAGTTCATTTCGATGCTGAAAGATTCCTCGCTGGTCTCTATCATGGGTGTTTGGGAGCTGATGTATCTTGCTCGCACCCACGGACGATCCGAGTTCAAATATATGGAAATGCTGATTTCGGCAGCCATAATCTATTGGGCTATGTCGGGAATATTTGAGTATATCCAAAGCCGGATCGAGAAAAAACTGGGCAAGGGTGTGCGCGTCTAACCCGCTGTTTGATCCGTGATGGTCATCCGGAAATCCGCATCAACTACAGTCGCGGATTTTTCGTTACGCATGCGGAATTCATCTATTGCGGTCAGACGATTATCCCTAATTGGATCAAACTACCGTCTCGCAGGTCGCCTGTTCGCTCTGAAATGGTAGGCGAGATATAAACTTAACAAACAAACCCCAACCATTGATTGATAGATTGACCAAAATGGCTAAAATGTTTTTGGTTCGATTTTAAGAATAATTGTTCTAAATCAGCCCGCTGTGACAGCTGCCACAGCGCATAACAGCGAAGGTTTATATCTTCGTACAAGAACCAGCCCTCAAACGCAGGGCCAAGAATAATTCGGGCATGAAGCAAACCGGTTCCCGAATACAGCCGGCTTGTTGAGGGAGACAATAAATGGTCACGCGTCGCGGGCTCTTGAAGGGGTCGGCCGCAGCAACCCTTGCTGCTGGCATTGGACCTTTGCCATGGCTGGTATCGCCATCCAGCGCCATGGAAACAGTTACAAGCAAATCACCTGTCGGCATTTCGGATGATCTGGCAAATCCGATGGAAATCCATTCGGTTAATGGCCGCCTGAAAGCCGATTTTTATATGGAGGCAACCGATTACACGTTGCCCAGCGGCCCGACCAAACTCCGCATATTCAATGCATCCCTGCCCGGTCCTACCTTGCGTCTTAAACCGGGCGATACTTTGGAGCTGGCATTTGGAAACCGCATGCCGCCCAACAAGGATGCCCGCAAACCGGTCGTAACCAATGTGCCCAACCGGTTCAACACAACCAATGTCCATTATCACGGTTTCCATGTCAGTCCGCGCGGGAACAGTGACAATGTCTATCTTCAGATTGAACCGGGTCAGAGCTTTAACTATGTCGTTCAGCTACCGGTCGATCATCCTGCCGGTAACTACTGGTATCATCCTCACCGCCATGGATCGGTTTCAGCCCAGATCGCATCGGGTGCGGCGGGCATGGCCATCATCACCGGAACCCTTGATGATGTGCCCGAAATTGCCGATGCCATTGAACGTGTTTTGGTGCTTCAGGCGCCAATCGCCGGAATTGACGGATTGCTTGAAAGCGAAAAGCCGATCTGGCCGCTTGATGCCGAACGTGATTTTCTGGTCAATGGTCAATACCGTCCGAAAATCTATATCCGCGAAGGTGAAGTTCAGCATTGGCGCATCCTTAATGCCGGGGATGCGCAGTTCATACCTTTGCGAGCGGACGGACTAGAAATGCATCTGGTCGGCCTTGATGGCAATCCATTGCCAATGGCCCAACAGACCGATGAATTCACCCTTGCACCGGGCAACCGCGCCAACCTTTTGATCAAGGCACCCAAAACGGGCACCTATGCCCTTAAACGCCCAGCCTTCATGCAGGGCAAGGCCAGCCTGCCAGAAGAACATCTGGCCGATATCATTGTTGTTGCCGCAAACGATCCGCGCATCGCACCGGGCATCAAATTCGGCAAGGAGATTCCAACCGGCGAACTGCCCAAAAATGAAATCCTGACGGATATCAGTGCCGATGAAGTCACCGTGAAGCGGAAATTCGTTCTGGGCGTCAAGGATGTCTCGGGCTTCTTTGATGACACCGAATTTACCATCAATGGTCGGGGATTTGATCCGCGCCGTGACGATGTGGTGGCAAAACTGGGCGCGGTCGAAGAATGGACTTTGATCAATACAACGCCCTTCCCCCACCCGCTGCACATTCACGTCAATCCGTTTCAGGTCATCGACATCAACGGCGAACCCGATACCCGCAAACCGTGGATGGATACGATTGCCGTGCCTGCGGCAGGCACCGTTACCTTCCGCACCCGGTTTGTCGATTTCACCGGGCGCTATGTCATGCATTGCCACATCCTGCCCCATGAAGACACCGGCATGATGATCAACGTCAATATCGAGGTATGATGATGCGATCCCTTATTCACCGCACCAAAGGTGCAGCAGCCATCGTGATCGCATGCTCGGTCCTTGGCATCACGGCCAAAGCCGATGACAGCAAGAAAGCCGAAATGCCGGTGGCGGCGTCACAATGCCTGTCGTGCCATGGCACCAATGGCAACCCGGCACTCAAGGATGTTCCGATCCTTCTCGGCCAGCAGCCGCTTTATCTCGAAAACGCCATTCGCGCCTATCAGGAAGGCCGCCGCACCGGTGGTCAGGCGCTGGTTATGCATGAAATCGTAAAAGATCTGAGCGATGCCGATGTAAAGGCCATCGCAACCTGGTTCGGAGGGACTCAATAATGAAACGCGTTATTCTGCCTGCCCTTGCGGGCCTCATGATGATCACCCCGCTGGCATTTGCCAATGCAGACGAACTGATCTATCTGACCGATGCCAAGGGCACCGAGATTTTCAAGGATGCCGAATTCACCGGTCCTTATTTCGAACTGGCAAGCTATCTTGAAAGCGAACATATCCTGACTTTCTGTGGCCCGGCGAGTATCGCTGCCACCATGAACAGTCTGGGTGTTAAGCGTCCGCAGCCCTATCGCCTTTATCCTTGGGGCTTCTTTACGCAGGAAACGGTTTTCACCCCTGAAAACCAGAAGGTCAAATCCTATGCCATGGTCGAACATGACGGCCTGATCCTGAGCCAGATTGCCACTTTCTTCGAAAATCTTGGCGTGAAGGCCAAATACCACCATGCCAATAATTTCGATGAGGCATGGCTGCGCGATACCATCAAGGCAACGCTTGCCGATCCGAACAAGCGTCTGGTTGCCAACTATTCACGCAAACCGATCGGCCAGGTCGGTGACGGTCATGTATCGCCGATTGCCGCCTACGACGAAGACACCGACCGTGCACTGGTACTGGATGTCGCCAAGTATAAATATCCGCCCGTCTGGATGACGATTGCTGATCTGCGCACCGCCATGGCAACGATTGACGATGGCTCCAACAAGGCCCGTGGTCTGGTCGTGGTAAGCAAATGAACATTTCGCGCCGCGCCCTGCTGGGATCGATTTCGTTGCTGCCTCTTGCGCCGGTTGCCGCCCACGCGCAAGGGTTCGTTGGCAATGCAGCCTTTTATGACATCGTCCGTCAGATCGGCGGGATTGCCGATATCTCCGACCATCTGATGGACGCTGCCAATACCGAGTTTGTCGCAACTTACGGTGAACTTGCGCAGCGTAACTTTGTCTATGCCCTGCGCACCGGTTCGGTTTCTGATCGCATCAAACAGGCAAGTCCTGCAATTCAGGAACAGGCCGCCTTCATCGCCCGCCTGCTTTATACCGGCGAAGTCATGCGCGATGGTGCCTATAAGGCGGTTTATTATCCGTGGTGTCTTGGATGGAAGTCCCTGACATTTGCCACCGCACCGGGAACGTGCGGCGGACCGGCCTTTGGTCACTGGGCCCATCATCCGGTTGCGGGGGACATGTGATGGAAGCAACTGTCGTCATTATCGGATCGGGCATGGCAGGATCGCATCTGGCCTTTAGCCTTGTGCAGAAAGGCATTGATGTCCTCATGCTTGAGGCCGGGCCAAAACGTTCGCGTGCGGAAAACCTAAAAACCTTTTACGAAAACCCGGTCAAGGGCCCGCAATCGCCCTATCCGTCACAGCCTTATGCGCCACACCCCGAAGACGGGAAATATAACGATTTCTACGTTCAGGGCGGACCCGATCAGTTCATCGGGGCCTATTTGCGCCTGTTTGGCGGGACGACCTGGCACTGGACCGGCTTTGCCGACCGCCTGCGCCCGCATGACTTCAAGATGAAATCGACCTATGGCGTGTCACGTGACTGGCCGATTGATTACGATCTTCTGGTTCCCTATTACGTCGAGGCTGAAAAACGCTGGGGCGTTGCGGGCGATCCGGATTATCCATGGGGTGCTCCGCGCGATGGTGCGCCCTATCAGATGCAGCCGATCCCGATGAGCTATATGGATCAACAGGTCACAAAGGCGCTTGATAAGCTGGGACTGCATTCTGCACCGTTTTCTCATGCCCGCAATTCCGAGATTTATGACAATCGCCCGGTATGCTGTGGCAACAATACCTGCGTTCCGATCTGTCCGATTGGCGCAAAATATGATGCATCTGTTCATGCCCAAAAGGCCGAGGACCTTGGCGTACGCGTCGAGACAGAAGCCCTTGTGACCTTTATAGAGGTTGGCACGAACAAGAAAATCACCCGCGTAAAAGTCCGCAAACCGGACGGTTCCGAATTTTGGGTCAGTGGCAAATATTTTGCCGTCTGCTGCCACGCAATTGAAAACCCGCGTCTTCTTTTGAATTCGGCACAGGAAACAGCCCCCAACGGGGTTGCCAACAGTTCCGATGCGGTTGGCCGCAATCTTTTGACACAGGCCAATCAGGACAGTTGGGGCATTCTTGATGAACCGATTTTCCCCTATCGCGGCCCGCAACAGACCGGTGGTCTGGTGGAACTGCGCGACGGTGCATTCCGGTCGGACTATGCTGCGGTCGGCACCAGCTTCATGAATGATGGCTGGTCGGGTAATTCCGATGCGACCAATCTGGCCAAGGATCTGATCAAGAAAGGCATGTTTGGTCAGGAACTGGCCAAAACCATCAATGATCAGATATCGCGTCACTTGCGTCTTAACAGCTCGGCCGAGGTGCTGGCCAACTGGAACAACCGGGTTGAACTGGCCGATGAAAAGGACAGTTCGGGTATTCCGCGCCCCAAAGTCACTTTCACGTTGGATGACTATACCAAAAAGGGTCTGGCAAACGCGCTTGAGGTCAACCGCAAGATTTTTGCAGCCCTTGGCGTGAATGACATGCAAACCGATACGCCGTATCTGTCCAACGCGATTATTGGCGGCACCACGATCATGGGAACCGATCCGAAGACTTCGGTCGTATCGCCCGATCTGGTGACCTATGATCACGACAATCTCTATATCATCGGGGCAAGTACCCATGTCACAACCCCGGTCAATGCTCCGTCCTTGACCATCGCGGCACTGGCAATCCGTGCTGCCGATCATATGGCCGACGCATTGACCAAATGACTTCACCACTCAAGCAACTGGTACTGATTGAAACGGCACTTCTGGGCCTTTTCATTCTTCTGGGTAACGGGCTTCGGTCCGTTGCCACCATGACGGTTTCTGTTTCTCAGGGCGAATTTGCCAGCTTCCTGAACATATCGGTCGAACGCACCGACATCCTGATCGAGGTTCTGATTGGCGGGGCGGTCATGGCCCTTGCCATTGCCCCGTTTGTGATCAGCAGCAAGACCGCACGTAGCGTTTGCATTGCGACAGCTTCGCTGGCAAGTGCCTGCTATGCCGCCGTCGGTCTGACCATGCATTGGGATCCGGCACTTTCGGTGCGCGAGATCATTATTCTTGCAAGCTTCTGTCTGGGCGGCTTTGCCATTTCGTTTTTCGCCCCACTGGCGCAGCTTGCCATCAGTCAGGCGAAAACCGACCGGGAAAAGTCCCTGCTGACAACAATCTGGACTGCGGCCCAGCCGATTGCCTTCTTGATCGCCCCGCAGCTTGTCAAATATGTCGCCTTTGATGTGGGAACCGGAAACTATTTCCTGATCCTTGCGGCATTACCCATGCTGTTCCTTGTCATCATGCCCGTCGTGATGAAGGCGGCAGATCATCATGCGCCAGACGAAACCACGCCAAAGCCCAAGACAAACTGGAAACCGGTTATCCTGTTTCTGCTTGTAGTGATTTCGTTCGAAGCCTGGACAACAGCCAACAGCTTTGCCGGTGTCGAGAGCATGCTGGGTCTTGGCCTTATGGCTGTATTCCTTGCCTTTGCCATCTGTCTTTATCTCGGCGCACGTTCATGGATCCCGCGCGATGCCAATCTGCCCTCGGATGCAATTTTCCTGCTGGCGGTTTTGTTCATTCTCGAAATCCCGACCACCGGCGTCTATGACACCGCCTATCTTGTCCGGCATCTGTGCACGTCATCACTGATTGATGACCGCGCCACACTCGGTGCTGCAAGTCAGGTATTGATGGTTTTTGGGGCCGGGGCCTTGATTGCACGCAATCCGCATTGGCGGGAACGGCTTTGGCTGATTGCCATTCCCTGTCTGATCATCTCGTCGATTGCGACAATCTTCTATCCTTATCCGGCAACCGATGCGCTTCTGTTTTATTGGACCAAGATGCTTTCGAGCATCGGCATAGGGATTGCCACCACTCTTGTCGTCAGTGCCGTGATTGCATCGGCGAATGGTAACAAGCTGATCACCCTGGCACCGGCCTTTGTGATCATGTTCGGAACCGAAGTCGGGATCGAACTTCTGGAAATCACCTTCCAGGTTTCAAAGCTTGCCGGACTTGATGTCACCAAAGCCTATCAGATGGTGTTTGTCGTACAGGTCGCTGCCGTGTTGCTGGCAACGGTTCTATTGATCTGGCGGCACTTTGCGCCCATGACCAGACCGGCGGCTGCCGCCTGATACATCTTGGTATTGGTTCATTTCGGTCGATGATTATGGCCGGGCTTGGCGGAAAAAGTCGCCACCCGGTCATTTTCCCCTTGACCAAATGTTATGATATAACATAACAAACATTAACTCATCCCTCCTGCAATCAACCGGATTGAACACATGCCCTCCTTCCCCCTTGCGCTTCATCGTTTCCTTTTGGCTGCCCCGCTGATTGCGGCCGCCCCAATGGCAATGACCTATATCCCGTCTGCTGCGGCTCATGGCGATGACGCGCCAAAGGTTGTGACATCCATCAAACCGATCCACGCCATCACCAGCGCCATCATGAAAGATATTGGCGAGCCGCTTCTTCTTCTTGATGGTGCATCCTCTCCGCATTCCTATTCCCTGCGCCCAAGCGAGGCCCGAGCACTGAGCGAGGCCGATCTGGTGGTTTATGTTTCCCACAGCCTTGAAGGTTTCCTTGAAAAACCGCTTGAGACTCTTTCAAAGAACAGCCATCAGCTTGAACTGATTGCGACCGAGGGCCTTGCCCTTCGCAAGATGCGTGAAGGCGGCACGTGGGAAAATCATGGTCATGACGATCATGACGAAGATCACGGCCATGACGACGATCATGATCACGATGAACATGCACATGATGAAGGCCACGATCACGATCAGGATCACGATGCGCACGGTGAAGAAGATCACCATCATGAACATGGTGGTATTGATCCGCATATCTGGATGGATCCGGCCAATGGTGCAAGCATTGCAACGGCAATTACAGATGAACTTGCCGAAATCGATCCCGAGCATGCCGATGACTATCGCGCCAATCTGAAAACGTTACTTGCAAGCCTGACGTCACTTGGCAATGATCTACGCCAACAGATCGCCCCGATCCAGAGCAAGCCCTATGTCGTGTTTCATGATGCCTATCAGTATCTCGAAACCGGATTTGGCTTGAATGCGGTCGGGTCGATCACGGTATCGCCTGATCAGAAGCCCGGAGCCAAGCGCCTGCATGAAATCGAAGACAAAATCCGTGACACCGGTGCCGTCTGCATCTTTGCCGAACCGCAATTCCGCCCGGCAGTTGTGCAGGCCGTTGTTTCCGATACCGGTATTCGCAGCGGAACCCTTGACCCGCTTGGCGCGGAAATTGCTGCCGGACCCGATGCCTATCAGGAAATCCTTCGTCAGAATGTCGGCGCCCTTGTCGACTGCCTTGGCAACGCTTCGTAAATCCTGCGCGACAGTGCTGGTTGCCGGCTTCGCTTTGCTGGCAACCAGCGTTTCGGCGTTTGCCCATCCCCATGTCTGGATTGATGCCAGCGCCGAATTCCTGTTCGAGAATGACCAGATCACAGGCATTCGCATTCATTGGGTGTTTGATGATCTGTTCAGCATGACGCTGATGGACGAGTTCGACCAGAACCACGACACGCGGTTCTTTGGCGATGAAAACACCAATCTGCGCGATAATGCCTTTGCCGCACTGGCAGAAGTTTCCTGGCTGACACATCTGCGCCGCAATGAAGAGCTGGTGCCATTTTCCGGCGCATCGGACTTCAAGGCCGATGTTACCGATGACCGGCGTGTCAGCTATGACTTCAAGCTGGACCTTGAAAGCCCGCTTGATCCGAAAAAGGACACAATCAGCCTGTCTGTCTATGACGCTGAATATTATATTGATGTCGCTTTCACACAGGTCGACCCCATCCTGTTTTCCGGGGTCAAGAATCTCTCCTGCCATTTCGAGATGAGCGAAGATGAAAAGAATCGCATCTATTTTGACCTTGTTGCGCCGATCCGCGCCGATCTTGTTTGCGCGGGCAAGGTGGCAGATGGCGGCAGTGCTGGCAGCCTTGCTCCTGGTGATTTCGTTCGGGTCGATTAATCCGGCCAATGCGCAGTCGGCCAATCTTCTGGGTCGCGGCAGCAATGATAGCACCAACACAGCTCAAAACCCGTCATCTCCCGCCCAAGATGAAAGCCTGATTTCCCTGCCCGGCTGGCTGTCTGATCTTGTTGGTCAGACAATTGTCATTCAGACCAAACTCAACCGCGAAATCACCGCCACCCTGCGTGATGCCAAATCTGATCGCAGTATCTGGCCGGGACTGATGATCATTGCCCTTTCCTTTGCCTATGGCGTGTTTCATGCCGCGGGCCCCGGTCATGGCAAGATGATTACCACCACCTATTTCCTGTCACGCGATGCCGGATGGAGACAGGGGGTTGCCATGGGCAGTCTTATCGCAGGCGTACAGGCGGTAACCGCCATCGTGCTGGTTGGTGGCTTGACCCTGATCCTTAATCTTGGCCCGGCGGCAATCACCCAAAACGGTCTGGTCCTTGAGGCTGTTTCATATGCCCTGATTGCGGGTCTTGGCACGTTGATGTGCCTGCGCATTCTGCAGGGACGGGATGATTGCTGTGATCACGGCGGACACACCCACCATGACCATCATCACCACACGCATGACCATGGTCATGACCACAATCACGCGCATGATCTCGCACATGAACATCAGCACGATCATCAAGACACCGGGCACCATCATGCCCACAGCACCGCTGCACCGGCTCAAACGCGCTGGCAGATGATTGCAAGCGGGATCGTTGTTGGCCTGCGCCCCTGCACGGGCTCTATACTTGTGCTGCTCTTTACGATGGCAAACGGGATGTTTCTGATCGGCGTCGGGTCGGCCTTCGCCATGGCCCTTGGCGTTGCCCTTACCATCAGCCTGATCGGACTTGCCGCCATTGGCATCCGGACCGGAACCCGGCATCTGTTTCATCTTTCTGACGGGGCATCGGGCATCATCCGGCGCGCAGTCGGCTTTGGCGGGGCTTTGATGATCACATTGTTCGGGGTGATGCTGTTGCTGGCATCAGCAAGGCAACTGGGCTGGCTTTAAACGATAACAGCCCGCACGGTTGACACCATGCGGGCTGCTGGCATTCCTGAACGGATGCGTTACCGGGCGCTGACAACCTTCATCACCAGTTTGCCGTCCGGCTTGATCGGACCATCTTCCTTCGCACCAAGGGTATATTCAAACACACCGGTTTGCATGCCACCGGCCTCGGAATGCACCATCAGCATCAGCATCTCGCCGGATTTGACCGGCTCCTGCAGAATGGCCGCGACGTCCATATTCTCGCCCTTCTTGATCGGGGCATACCCCACAACCGGTCCCGGCTTCATGTCGCTATCGGTGCGGTGAACAACCAGCCAGCCATTTTCACCAGCCATGATTTTTGACGCGGTGACGGTGCCGCCCGACATGTCCTGATCCATGGCATCGACCATCGGCCCCATCGCAAATGCTGCCGAACTTCCGGCAAAAACAACCCCGGCACCAAGCAGCATGGCACCAACAAAACCCGTCGCCTTACGTTTGAACGTCATGTGAAGTCTCCTTTGCTTTTGAATGTGAACACGCCTTTTGCGGTTCGCTCGTCTAGTGCGTTGATCGCACACACAAGAAGCTACGCAGACAATTCAATCGGGTTTCAAAAAAGGTGATTTTTAATGCGCGACCGGGATCAGATGTCCGTGAATGGCCGGTCCGGTCGGAAGTCCGGTCGGCGATCCTCCGGCCGGTTCAAGACTGATCCCGAAGGTCGCCTTGCGCAGCATCGCCGGGTCGAACTGACCAAGTTGCTTGGTGGTCGGGTTTGCAACATTTTCCAGAAGTCCAAGCGATTGTGGCTGTGGCCCGGTTTCATCGGTAACGATCCACAGCTGATAGGTTTTGCCCTCGGGAACGGTTGCCTCGACCGGCCGAATGGTGACCTCGCGGGTATCAAGATCGACACTCATGACAAAGGCCGGCTGGGTGTCATCACGATGGAACACGGCAACAAACTTGCCATCGGCAACGGGCAACACCGGATCGGATGTGAACACCGTTATCAGAAGCCCGGCTGCTATTGCAGCAGAACCCAAAGCACCGACACGCCAGATCGCAAGTTTTCGTTTAAGAGCCGCGAAATCGGCAATCCCCGGCACAGTTCGGACAATCTCAATCCCCTCGGCATCAATCCGGCTTCGAATATTCGTAAACAGATTTGACGAGGGTGCAACAGCTTCGTAATGGGTGTTAAGTGGTGACAACCGGTTTTCCCAAGCAATAATTGCCGCCTCAAGATCAGGTTCATTGCCCCGGCGCACATTCACGGCATCGCGTTGCCGGGCGTCAAGCGTCCCGAGCACATATTCCGCCGCCAGCATGTCCTTGTCTTCGTGATCGGTCATGATCCGAGGCATTCCTTTAATTGTCGCAGGCTGCGATGCAGCCAGGTCTTGATCGTTCCCACTGGCTGGGCAAACCGTTCAGCAAGTTCGGCACGCGACCAGCCTTCAAGATAAGCCAGTTTGACCATTTGCTGACGATCATCTTCCAAGCCGCCCAGACAATGTTCAAGTCGACGGACTTCACCGGCCCGCGCGACTTCTTCAAAAACGGTATCTGTCGAGGCAAGTGTATCAACATCCACTTCGTCAATGTCGGCTTCCGGACGCTGGCGCCTGACAATATCAATTGCCCGATTGCGGGCAATCGTCGCCATCCATGTGATCACCGATGCGCGCCCCGATTCAAAGTCGCCCGCCTTCTGCCAGATGCGGACATAAATATCCTGAAGAGCATCCTCGCTTTGGGCGCGGTTTCTCAAGATACGCAGAACGATGCCAAAAAGTTTCGCGGAGGTCGCATGATAAAGCTGCTCGAAAGCATCCTTGTCGCCATTGAACGACAGCTTAAGGAGGTTTTCCAGATCCCGGGTTGTCGTCATAACCACCCCCTGCAACATGCGATAGACCGGATCTCAACGCATGATCAAAGACAAACCGGGACAAAATCCCGGAACTGCATTGTCTTACGCTGATTTGCAGGAACCTGATCAATTCAGGCGGGAACAAACCCGATCTTCAGGATTTAAAATCTGCCGGGATGTTTTCGGTTGCCCTGATGAGAGCATCCATCACCATACGAACGCCGGGCGATCTGCGCATATCGGGATGTACCACAAGCCAGACCGGCTTGCTGACTTCACCCAGTTTGTCGTCAAAGATCATCTCAAGGCGATCATCAGAATCGGCCATATAGCGCGGCAACAATCCAAGGCCGTGCCCCGCAGCCACAAAGGCAAGGACTGTTTGCGTATCATCGGCCTTTACGCGCATGGGAAGCTTGGCATCAATCGTTTCCCAGACCCAGCCCTGCTGATAATCGCCAAAGGTATTGCGCCCGTCACTGCAAAATTCCCAATCCTTGCGGGCGACCCGGCTCGTATAGCCCTTGGCAGCGTAAATGGCAAAACGCAGATTTGTCAGCTTGCGCGCGATCAGGCCACTTTGGTCGGGCGTTGCCATGCGGACCGCCACATCAGCTTCGCGCCGGGCCAGATTGGCAATCACGCTGGATCCCAGAATTTCATATTCGAGATTTTTCTGATCGCGCAGCAATTCGGCCAGACGTGGTGCAAACAATAGCCTTCCAGCCGCTGGCGGCACCGCAATCCGGACCACACCATGTGCGGTTTCATCCCCGCGTGCCTGACGTTCAAAGGCCAGAACATCTTCCTCGATGCGGCCAGCCACGGGGACAAGGTTTTCCCCGGCATCGGTCAATTGCCAGCCGGTAGCCAAACGGTCGAAAAGACGGGCACCAAGATCGGCTTCAAGGGCCTCGATCCGTCGGGCGACGGTTGTGTGATCCTTCCCCAGACGGCGTGCTGCCCCGGAAAGGGTACCAGCCTGCGCAACGGCGACAAAAAACCGCAAGTCGTTCCAGTTCATTTATCACCCCTTACAAGCAGTCAATCGAACAATCTCACGCATGACCGCCCTTCCCTATCGCCCGGAGAGCATCAGAACAACTGCGCAAATTTGCACAACTATAGCGCATTTTATCGGAGTTCCATCGCGTTTTTGCGCATGCCATTGTCACTTCATCAAAACAGCCCACACGATCAAGGAGCGTCAAAATGGCTATTTCAAACCAGATCGATTGCAATCCCGTCGTTGGTTGCGTTTCGACAAAATCCATGCCCGAGATGACGGCGCAATGCCACATATCCCCGTCCTCGCGCCCCAACACCACCAAGGGTATTGGCGCTATCATCCGGAGCATTCTTGATGCCGTCATATCATCCTACAAACGCCATCAGAGCCGGGCGGACCTGAACCGTCTGAGCGACGATCAACTGCGCGATATCGGTTTGGAACGCGAACATGATGGCCATATCATCCAGTCGCGTTTCTAAGCAGATCAAAGCGGCCAAAGGTCCGATCTCTGGCAATCCTCTGGCAATCGACACGCTTTGATAACCGTCATCATGCCGATAGGGGTATCGACATGATGACATGTGCCTCCCTCAGGCATGAAAAGGCTCCCGTCCTGCGGGGGCCTTTTACCTGTTTGATCCGGATGACTAGACCTGAAATTCTTCGGATATTTCGTCAGCGGCCTTGATCAGCGCATCCATCACAAGCCGCACCCCCGGCGATCTGCGCATATCAGGATGAACCACCATCCAGCCGGTTTCACGGCTTTTACCGTCAATATCGGCGTGGATCAGTTCAAGTTGCTGATCCCTGTCGCCAAGATATCTGGGCAAAACGCCAACACCGTGGCCCGCAGCAATAAACTGGCGGACTGTTTCGGTATCATCTGCGCGAAACCGGCATGGTAATTCCCGGCCCAGAACATGGCGTACCCATTCCTTTTTCGAGGCACCATAAGCGGTATCCTCATAGCCACAAAATTCCCAGTCACGGCTGGGAACCCGGTCGCGATACCCCACCGCGCCATAAAGCCCGACACCAAGTTCCACCAGTTTGCGGGTGATCAATCCCGGTTCGCGCGGGGTGACCATGCGTACGGCAATATCGGCTTCGCGCCGGGCAAGGTTGACGATATTGGCCGCCCCGATGATTTCAAATTCCAGACCCTTATGCGCTGTTAGCAGCCGGGCAAGACGCGGGGCAAACAACACACGCCCTGCAACCGGCGGCACCGATATGCGCACCACCCCGTGGGCAGCTTCATCGCCTTTGGCCTGTCGTTCAAAGGCAAGAGCCTCTTCCTCGACCCGTTCGGCAACCGGCACAAGGTTCTGTCCCGCTGTTGTCAGTTGCCAGCCGCGCGGCAGCCGGTCAAACAGTTTGGTTCCAACATCAAGCTCAAGGGCCTCGATCCGGCGGGCAACGGTCGTATGTTCCTTGCGCAACCGGCGTGCCGCCCCGGAAAGACTGCCCTCGTCGGCAAGAACAAGGAAATAGCGCAGATCATTCCAGTTCATCTTTGCACCTTATCTGTCATCGGCTTTTGAGTTCTGGTTATTTTTGCACATTAAATCTGCAGAACAACCGAATTCCTGTTTTATTTTGCATATGACAGGATCGAACCATCAAAGATGCAACTCAACCAGAAATATCAGGAGGCCATCATGGCTCATCAGATTTCTGCACATTCTGCCCGGTTCGATATTGCAACAGACCCCATTGCCAAACGGATGCCGTTCGGCGCGCTGTTCAACCGGATTGTCAAATATTCAGTTGAAGCCCGCAAACGCAAGAACCAGCGCGAAGTTCTCAGCACCCTTAGTGATGCACAGCTTCTTGATGTCGGTCTGGAACGCAAATTTGATGGTGAACGCTGGTATGTTGACCGGATTTCAAAAGAGCTCCCCGCCCGCAAAATCCGCTAACCGCCTCGCTGCCACCAGCAAAAAAAGGGACCCGAACGGGTCCCTTTTTTATTTGTATGAGGATTTTTTATCTTACCCGCGCAGGGCATTGACCCGGTCGGTTGCTTCCTGTGCCAGTCGGGTGATGGTTGCCCAGTCACCGGCCTTGACCGCATCCTTGGGCGCGACCCACGAACCGCCCACCGTAATGATGTTTGGCAGGGCCAGATAATCCGCCAGATTGGACAGCGACACGCCACCGGTCGGGCAGAATTTAACCTGTGGCAGCGGACCTGAAATCGCCTTGAGCATCGAAACACCGCCCTGCTGTTCTGCCGGGAAGAACTTCAATGTGTCATAGCCATAATCCATCAGGTTCATGATTTCGGACGGCGTCCCGGCACCGGGAAGCAACGGACATCCGGTATCCGCAGCAGCCTTGAGCAAGCTTTCCGTATGGCCCGGCGAAACAGCAAAGGCACAACCGATTTCGGCCATGCGTTCCATCTGTTTGGCATTGACCACGGTTCCGGCACCGGTGATGGCATCGGGGACTTCGGCGATGATGCGTTTGATGCTTTCCTCGGCTGCGTCGGAACGCAAGGTGATTTCAAGCACCGGCAGACCACCGGCAACCAGTGCCTTGGCGAGCGGCACGGCATCGTTAACGTCTTCGATCACCAGAACCGGCACCACCGGGGCTTTGGACAGAATTTCACGCGATGAAAGGCTCATAAACTATTCCTCCAGTTTCCCGGTCAGGCCGTCAAAATCTTGGCGCAACCGAGCAGGGCCGGGTATTTCGCCGTCATCAGGCGCACCGGCACATCATTCATCAAATCATGGAAACGGCCCTTGGCGATCATGCGCTCTTTCAGGCCGCTTTGTTTCATATAGTCGGCAATGCGCGGGCCGATGCCGCCACCGATAAAGACCCCGTCAAAGGCACCAAGCGTCAGGACTAGATCCCCTGCAACCCCGCCCATGAACAGGCAGAACCGTTCCAGTACCTTAAGGCAAAGCGGGTCACCATCCTTAAGCGCACCATCAACAACCTCGGCTGCGGTTTTGGGGACCACCGTAACACCATCAATCGCCGCCAATGCACGATACAGGTTTTCAATCCCCATGCCCGACAGGATACGTTCGGCCGACACACGGCCCAGTTCCCGGGTCAGGAATTTGACGATCTCATAATCAAGATCGTCAACCGCAGGCAGGGACACATGTCCGCCTTCGCCCTGAATTGGCAACCAGTGCCCTTCATGGGGCAGCAATCCCGACACACCAAGCCCGGTTCCGGCCCCGATCACTGCCAATGGCAATCCCGGGCGTCCCGGACCATCAAACAGCGTGATCAGGTCTTCTTGGCCGAGATACGGCACAGACATGGCAAGACCGGTGAAATCATTGACCACAACAAGGCGGTCCAGATTGAATTCGGCCTTGAGTGCCTTTTTGGAAAACACCCACGGGTTATTGGTGAACTTGATCGTATCGGCCATGGCAGGGCATGCCACCGCGACAGCAAATTCACGCAAATCCGAACAGTCGGTCTTGACCATAAAGTCCCGCATGGCATCGCCGATGGTCGCATATTCGCGCACCGGCAATGTCATCGGTGTATGGGGATTGCCAGCCTCGTCCAGCCAGGCAAAGCGGGCATTGGTCCCGCCGATATCACCAACCAGCATCATTACGCGACTTCAGCCTCCCCCGGGAAGGCAGCACTGGCACCCAATTCTGCCAGGCCAACATGTTCGCGGAACACACCGAACATTTCACGGCCAAAGCCGTCCTGATGTTCGGCCTTGTTGTCAAAGGTCGCGAAATCACGCTTTGCCAATTCGGCCTCGGTCACGTTCAAAAGCAACTCGCCGGTTTCAGCATCCAGACGGATGATATCGCCGTCTTTCACCTTGGCAATCGGGCCATTCATCATGGCTTCGGGCGTCACATGAATGGCAGCCGGAACTTTGCCCGATGCACCAGACATACGGCCATCCGTGACAAGCGCCACCTTGTAGCCAAGATCCTGAAGCACACCCAGCGGCGGGGTCAGTTTATGCAGTTCAGGCATACCATTGGCTTTCGGTCCCTGGAAACGCACAACACAAACCACGTCACGATGCAGTTTGCCTTCCTTGAAGGCATCCATCATGGCTTCCTGGGATGTGAACACCGCTGCCGGAGCCTCGATCACGCGGTTTTCCGGCTTAACAGCGGATACCTTGATCACCGAACGACCAAGATTGCCCGAAAGCATACGCAGACCGCCATCGGCACTGAATGCCTTTTCGGTCGGACGCAGGATTTCTTCATCATGGCTGTTTGCCGGGGCATCTCGCCATGCAAGCTTGCCATTATCAAGATACGGCTCGGTCCCATATGCTGCCATGCCACCGTTATGGATGGTTTCGAGATCCGGATGCAGGATGCCGTTTTTCAGAAGATCGGAAATCACAAAGCCCATGCCACCCGCAGCGTGGAAATGGTTCACATCAGCCTGACCGTTCGGATAAACACGGCACAGAAGCGGCACAATACGTGACAGTTCGTCAAAATCGTCCCAGCGCAGCTCGATACCAGCCGCCCGCGCCATGGCGGGCAGATGCAGGGTATGGTTGGTCGAACCACCGGTCGCAAGCAGACCGACGATGCCGTTCACAAAGGCCTTTTCGTCAAGAATCTTGCCAATCGGGCGGTAATCGTTGCCAAGCTTGGTGATCTGAAGGGCGCGACGTGCGGCCTCTTCGGTAAGCGCATCACGCAGTTCGGTATTCGGATTGACAAATGCCGCACCGGGAAGATGCAAGCCCATGACTTCCATCAGCATCTGGTTGGAGTTTGCCGTCCCGTAGAAGGTGCAGGTGCCCGGGCTGTGATAGGATGCGGTTTCGGCCTCCAACAGTTCCTTGCGACCAACCTTGCCCTGAGCATAAAGCTGACGAATGCGGGCCTTTTCATTGTTTGGAAGCCCCGATGGCATCGGACCGGCCGGGACAAACACCGCTGGAATATGGCCATAGGAAAGCGCGCCCATAACAAGACCCGGAACGATCTTGTCGCAAACGCCAAGATACAGCGCACCGTCAAAGACGTCATGAGACAGGGAAACCGCCGTCGACATCGCGATCACGTCGCGCGAAAACAAGCTAAGCTCCATGCCCGGACGGCCCTGTGTCACGCCGTCACACATGGCAGGAACGCCACCGGCAACCTGTGCGGTTGCGCCAGCTTCAAACACGGCCTTTTTGATCAGGTCCGGATAGACGCCAAGCGGCTGATGAGCCGAAAGCATGTCATTATAGGACGTCACGATACCAAGATTGGCACCCTCGTCCCCATTGATGCGGGCCTTTTCAGCTGCACCACAGCCTGCCGAGGCATGGGCAAGGTTACCACAAGACAGCGAAGAGCGATGCGGGCGATCAGAAGCTGCTGCTTCGATCTTGGCAAGATAGGCTTCGCGGGTTGGTTTGGAACGCTCGACAATGCGTTTTGTAATCTGTTCTATTTCACGTTTCATGGGGCTCAGCCTTTCGGGTTCTCGGCGCTCCACCACAGATCGACGGGGACGTCAGTCTGCTGCAAAATTGCGCGAACTGGCATCTCTTCGATATCTGTGCCGTTTTTCGCGGTTTCAAAGGTCGACCATTTGGACTGTCCGGTAATATGGATACCTATATACCGGGCGTTAAGGATGGCGGGTAAAGTCATGCTGATGCGCGGGACCGGGGATACGGTCGGGCGTGCAGCAGCGACCACCTCGCCATGTTCGGGATAAAGCCCCTTGCGCAGGGCTTCGGGCGTTGAGGACGGGAAAAGTGATGCGGTATGACCGTCATCCCCCATCCCCAAAAAGACAATATCAAGCGGCCAGTGCATTTCGGTGCGCAGACGGGCGCTAACCGTTGCAATTGCGTCTTCGGGGTTGTTGTCGGATGTTTTCAGCGACACAAAGCGCGCATTCTGGGCTTCGTTGATAAACAGGTTATCGCGCACCAGCTTCTCATTGGACTGGTCATCGTCAAGCCCCACCCAGCGATCATCGCCAAGGGTGACGGTTACCTTTGACCAGTCAAGGCGCGCGGTTGAAAGGGTCTGGAAAAGCGGCTTGGGGAACCGGCCACCGGCAACAGCAATGCTGGCATGGCCACGGGTGGCAATGGCAAATTCCAGCCGCTCGATGGTTTCCTTGACCATTGCCGCAAGCATGTCATCGCCGCTTTTGAAAATGCGTTCGTTAATCATGTTCTCTTCCCGAATTGGGGTCATGGGGAATATGTGGCACCCCGGCATCAAAGCCGGGGCAACATCATTCCTAGAACCCGGCTTCTTCGTTCCAGGTCCGTCCATCACGTTCAATCAGCGCAATGGCTGCTGACGGGCCCCACGTTCCAGAAGTGTAGCCTTTGGGCGTAACATGATTGTTCTGCCAGGCTTCCTGAATGGCATCGACCCACTGCCAGGCGATGTCCTGTTCGTCACGACGCACAAACAGCGTGTTGTTGCCATCAATCGCATCAAGCAACAGACGCTCATAGGCATCCGGGCTTCGGCCACCAAAGGCCTCGGCGAATGACAGGTTAAGCGCCGTCGGGCGCAAACGCACAAGCCCCGGCCCCGGGTTCTTGTTGTTCAGAACCAGATGGATACCGTCATCAGGCTGCAGGCGCAGAACCAGCTTGTTGGCCTGATAGTTGGTCATGGATTTTGCCAGCGGGAAAATCTGGTGGGGCACGTCGCGGAACTGGATCACGATTTCCGAATGACGTTTCGGAAGGCGTTTCCCCGTACGCAGATAGAACGGAACCCCGGCCCAGCGCCAGTTATTGAGCTCTGCCCGGATTGCGACAAAGGTTTCGGTGGTGCTATCGACATTGGCACCTTCTTCTTCAAGGTAGCCCGGCACTTCCTTGCCACCGACAGCGCCCTTGCGATACTGACCGCGCACGGTTGCGGTATCGATATTGGCATCCGTGATCGGTTGCAGGGCCTTAAGGACCTTGACCTTTTCATCGCGCACCGCGTCCTGATCAAGGACATAGGGCGGCTCCATCGCAACAAGGCACAGCAACTGCAACATATGGTTCTGGACCATGTCGCGCATCGCACCGGCATCGTCATAATAGGACCAGCGCCCTTCGACACCGACTTCTTCGCCCACTGTGATCTGAACGTGATCGATATGCGCACTGTTCCAGAGCGGTTCGAACATCGCATTGGCAAAGCGCAGAATCATCAGGTTCTGCACCGTTTCCTTGCCAAGATAATGATCGATACGGAAAATCTGGTTCTCGTCAAAGACATCACCGATCTGGCCGTTGATTTCACGGCAGCTTTCAAGATCGTGGCCCAGCGGCTTTTCAAGCACGACACGGGAATTCGGTGTGACCAGACCAACCTTTTTCAGGTTAAAGGCCATATCGGCAAACAACGCCGGGCTGGTCGAGAAATAATAGACACGGTCACGATCAGGCTGATCGGACAGTTTGTCATACAGAAGCTTGAAGCCCGCCTCGTCATCGGCAGAGACCTGCACATAGCCGATGCGGCTTGCGAATTTGGTCCAGATTTTGGCGTCAAACTCGCCCTTGGGGATGAATTTTTTCCCGGCTTCTTCCAGTTTGGAGCGGAATTCCTCGTCGCTATGTTCGCTGCGCGAAGCGCCAAAGATGCGGGTTTCATCATCGAAACGCCCGGTACGTTCCATTTCATAGAGTGCGGGGAACAGTTTCCGTAACGCCAAATCTCCGGTCCCACCGAAAATCACGATATCAGCGATACGATGCTTAAGCCTTTGTCTCATTCTGCCCTTAGCCTTCCAACGTTTCCTTCCCGTCGCCAAGGTGGGACCCCGGATCAGATGATCCTGGCAGGCTACCGGGACACGGCATTTGCCGTGATAACAACATCGGGTTTTCCCGATGCGGCTTGTGCTTTCGCCCTTCTGCACAGATATGGACAGGCCATACATGATGCAAAGCGGGCATATTCGGGATGGTAAACATGATGCATTTCTGCGTCTGAAACATTTCCGGCGGGCAAGCACCCATGGCAATGTTTGAATGTCTGACCTTCCCGACCGTTCCAGACAGCGCTGCTGTGTCCTGATCAGCAAGGCTGCGAAGTGACGGCTTTAGGCGCACTGTTACACGATCTCTGGGGGCAAGACCACTGCGATCAAACGCAAAACCGGTCGCTTTACCGGAATCTGGTTGAACCGTAACAATTTGTTGCGAAACACGTTCCACAACAGCCGAAATCAAGTCCAACAATACAACCTTACAGCACGCAGATGTAAGAAGAAAAAATCAACTATTTGAGTCATTAAAAAAATCGGTCACAGGGTTTAGATCTATGCCGCCGTAACCACCACGTAAATGACCGCCCAGATTGCGCAGATCCAAGAGGAGATTAGGCAGCCTGCAGCTACAAACTTCACCCGGTTATTGAGCCAGTAGTAGAATTCTACACGCGACTCATATTTGAGCGCTGATGGCTCGGATGTGTTCACCAACGCAAAGTATTCTTTGGCAACCTTGGGATCAGCATAAATCTGACGCTCCATCACAATCTGGCACATCCACCGGCACCCCAGAAAACATGCACCACCGATACCGGCCAGGCCAATTGCCAGACTGAATACCAGAGATATCTCCTGTGTTACCAATCTCTGCGTGGCTGCATTTGCGAGCAATCCCAAAGTAGCGCCCGAGGCGATGATGCCAACTCCAAGAAATTTCATATACTGCTCCCACAGGAAGCAAAGCTTATCTGAGTAGAACTCGACTTGCGCTTCGGTCAGTTTACTGTCGTTGCCCATACACCACCTCCAGTTTGAGACGCACCGTTTTAAATTTCTAAAGTATGCATAAAGGCATAACAAATTCATAGCGCCCGGATAAGGCCAGTGTTCCCTTTTCAAGCCGGATATCCCGCCAACCGTTTCAGAAACATGAGGACTCGCGCAGAAGCGCAGTTTTCTGCGCCCTCTGTTCAACCCGAGTCTCAACAATCCAAGCAGATGTTCTCATTCACCCGCCAAAATGAGAACATTTAAGATCGACATAAAATCTTTTATTTTCAACAATATAAAGACAATCACCCCAATTTGTTCCAATTTTGTTCTTGCAGGAACAAAATCAGAACAGTATGTTTTCCACAGACAGATTGAGGAGGACATCCAATGCACAAATTGATCGAAAACCCGACCCGCCTGAATGAGCTTTGCAGCACCGTTGCGATTGTCGGCAGTACAGGTTTCTTCCTGTTTGTGATCGCCTTGGGCATGGCACAGAGCCTTCGCGGTCTTGTCTGAAAAGTTCCCTATTGAAATCAACTTGAAATCTGTGAGGCCCGGACCTTAAGCCACCGTCGCTTTAGTCCATCACGGGCATCTGGCCGGCAGGCAACCCCGCACCCAAACCCTGTCCCGCCTGTCGGCCAGAGCTTCCCCAATGCCCGTCTTCCCCATTGGGCCTCAGTTACCGCCTATAATGTACTCCGCACGACTTGGCGCTGCCATTCCCCTGGCAGCGCCTTTTCTTTTGGTGGCACACAGCATTGGCGAAGGATCCGGAAAGCAAAACCGGATCGACACCGGATCGACACCGGATCGACAGACGAGTCTTTTGGCGCTTCGATCTGGCGGGTTTGACAGCGGCGCTGACGACCATTTCAAGCTTAAAACACTTATTGCAACGCAACAACTTACGCTGCATTGCAAAATTTAACTCGACAGAACGCCCAAATTTCGTTTGAATCAAAGCAGAAAACGATAATTTGGACTTTCATCATACTTTATGGCTATTGCAAGTAAGCTTAACTATCGTAGGCTTCGAAGCAATTATGGGGTTTCTGTTGCCAGGATATTCGCACCCTTTGCGATCTATCGGACACGCACCAGTCAAAACGGATGCTGCGCACAGAACCCCGAAAAGACCAAATCGCATATCGCAGAACAACTGCCTTGCGACAAGAAACAGGATGAAAGCCGTAACCAGGTCGGTGGCGATGCCCAATGGTCCGTTACCCGGGAGTGAGAATAAATGCTGTATCACCTTTACGAATTGCAGCACGCCACAATAAGCCCGCTTCGCATGGCAGCCGATGCCAGCAAAAAGTGGCTGCGCAATCCGGCAAACCCGTTGTCCTATACCCATCAGGGTCGGGCAGCAGCCGCAGCATGTGACGTGTTCACCCATTTCACCCACCGTTATGGCAAGCCGGAATTCGGTTTGGAAAGCACGGTCATTGATGGCGAAACGGTTCCGATCACCGAAGAAATCGTCCACAGCGAAGCTTTTTGCGACCTGCTGCATTTCAAGCGCGAAACCGACCATCTCAAGACCCAGCCCGATGACCCGCGCGTGCTTCTTGTCGCGCCGCTTTCCGGGCATTTTTCAACGCTTCTGCGCGGCACGGTCGAGGCATTGCTTCCCGATCATGATGTTTACATCACTGACTGGATTGATGCGCGCACGGTTCCGGTCCATCAGGGCCACTTCGATCTTGATAGCTATATTGATTACCTGATGCGCTTCCTGCGCAAGCTTGGCCCGAACACCCATATGATCGCGGTGTGTCAGCCCTCTGTGCCGGTTGTTGCCGCCGCCTCCCTGATGGCTGCCGGTAACGAGAAATGCCAGCCTGCATCGATGACGCTGATGGGTGGCCCAATCGATACCCGCGAAAACCCGACCGAGGTCAATAATTTCGCCAAGCAGCACAGCCTTGACTGGTTTGAACACCACGTGCTTTCGCATGTGCCCCTGCCCCATGCCGGTGTCATGCGCCGTGTCTATCCAGGTTTCATGCAGCTGGCCGGTTTCATGAGCATGAACTGGGACCGCCATGTATCGGCCCATCACGACATGTTCCTGCATCTGGTTGAAGGCGACGGCGAAAGCGCTGACGCAAAGCGGTCTTTCTATCAGGAATATCTGGCAGTCATGGATATGACGGCGGAATTCTATCTGCAGACCCTTAAGGTCGTGTTCCATGAACACAGCCTGCCCGAAGGCACCATGCGCTGGCAGGGTGTCCCGGTTGATCCGTCGGCCATCACCAAAACCGCCCTTCTGACCGTCGAAGGCGAGCGCGACGATATTACCGGCATGGGCCAGACCCGCGCGGCACACAAGCTGTGCAGCAACCTGCCCGACAGCATGCGTATGCATCACCTGCAACAAGGTGTCGGCCATTACGGCGTCTTTAACGGTCGTCGCTGGCGCGAACAGATCAGCCCGCGCATCAAGGATTTCATTCGCCGTCACGATCATGAGGGCAAAGGCGCGCGCAGCGCACCTAATGTTACCCATATCAACGCGGCTGAATAATCGCGCATCAGCCCGACCAATGATCAAAAGCCGCCCCGTAAAACGGGCGGCTTTTTTGTTTGGTGCTCTCCAGATTTTTCCCCCGATATGTAATGCCTGACAACAGCCCCTAAGCCCTTCTAAAAAAGCCACCAAAAGCTTGATGCTTATGCGAGAATGCCGTGTCTGATCATCCCGCTTGACCGTGCCGGAGCCTCCTTGATGGAAATTCTGTCCTCTGCTTTCATCTATCTTGTTGCTGCCGTGATTGCTGTGCCGATTGCCCAGCGTCTGGGCCTGGGCTCCGTCCTTGGATATCTGATTGCCGGTGTGATGATCGGCCCGGTTCTGGGCATCGTTGGCGCCGAAGCCGCCGACCTGCAACACTTTGCCGAGTTTGGTGTTGTAATGATGCTGTTTCTTGTCGGTCTGGAATTGCGTCCGGCGATGTTGTGGTCGATGCGCGGTCAACTGATTGGCCTTGGTGGTCTTCAGGTACTGGCAACCACCGGCCTGATTGCCACGGCCTGCATGGTGTTCGGGCTGGACTGGCAGCAATCTGTTGCCATCGGCATGATCCTTGCCCTGTCATCGACAGCGATTGTTCTGCAAACACTTGGTGAAAAAGGCTGGCTTGGCACGGTAGGTGGCAAGAGTTCTTTTGCGGTTTTGCTGACACAGGATGTTGCCGTGATCCCGATGCTGGCAATCATCCCCCTGCTTGCGGTGACAGCACACGGATCAGGTATCGCCCATGATACCGGGCATGGCGGCATATTGCTTGATCTGGTGCCGGACTGGGCGCAACCCGTTGTGATTATCGGTGCGATTGCCTCGATCGTCATTGGTGGACGCTATCTGATCCAGCCGATCTTTCGCTTTATTGCCAAATCACACTTGCGCGAAATCTTTACTGCGGCGGCCTTGTTGCTGGTGGTTGGCACCGCACTTTTAATGAATGCAATCGGTCTTAGCCCGGCACTTGGTACTTTCCTTGCCGGTGTCGTGCTGTCTGACAGTGAATATCGCCACGAACTTGAAAGCGACATTGAACCGTTCAAGGGACTGTTGCTTGGCCTGTTTTTCCTGACGGTTGGTGCCGGCATTGATTTCAATCTGTTCTTTGATCAACCCGGCACCCTGATCGGTATTGCCCTTGGCATCATGGCAGCGAAGTCTGTTGTGCTGTTTGCGATTGCAACGGTTGTCCGCATGTGTGGCGCGGACCGGATGCTGTTCTCGCTTGGTCTGGCACAGGCCGGGGAATTTGCCTTTGTGCTGTTTGGCATGGCCTATGGTGTCGGGGTATTGCCATCCGAACTTGCCCAGAAAATGACACTTGCCGTCGCCCTGACAATGTTTCTGACCCCGGTTGCCTTTATCATTCACGAGCGTTTTCTTGCGCCGCGTCTGGTCAATACCGGTACACGCGAGGCCGATAAAATCGAAGCCCCTGGCGATATCGTTGTCGCGGGTATCGGCCGTTTTGGCCAGATCATCACCCGTCTTCTGGGTACCAATGGCTACAATGTCGTGGTTCTTGATCACGATCCCGAACTGATTGAACGGCTTGGCCGGGTCGGGTTCCACGCCTATTTCGGGGATGCAACACGCCCCGATCTTTTGCACACCACCGGTATTGCCAATGCCAAGCTGTTTGTGGCCGCAATCGATGGCCGTGACAACCTGACCGAACTGGTGACCCACGTCGCCAAGCATTATCCAAATGTGCGCATTCTGGCCCGCGCCCTTGACCGCCATCATGTCTATGAGCTTGAAAATGCCGGGGCCCATTGCGTCCAGCGTGAAACGTTTGAAAGTGCGCTTAATCTTGGACGCGATGCCCTTGTCGAGCTTGGCCTGTCGCCAGCACGCGCAGATCGCAAGAAAACGGCTTTCCGTAAACATGATTTCGAAACGCTTGAAAAACTGCGCACCCGCTGGAACGAACATGGCGTTGACAAAGGCTATATCGACACCTTGCGCGCCCAGAACGAGACATTGTTTGAAATCATGCGCGACGAGCGCGGGGAACCTGATGAAGCCCCTGATCCACAAGCACAGCAGCACTGATCACGCGAAAACGGGTCGGGCACCTGAAGCCATAAACGCATAATCAAAGGTCCACGCAAAGCTTTACCGGCTTATATTGAACCATGCCTGAGACGGGCGCGTATCAAGTCACGCAACAAGCCAAAGGCAACCCATGTCAGAACAGAACACCTTGTCACTTGAGACATTCCCCGAAAACCAGATCGCCATCGTCATCGGTGCGACCGGGGGGATTGGCAGGGCATTTGTGACCCACTTGAAAGTATCCGGGCACTTTGCCCGTGTTCTGGAATATGGACGGAAAACCGAACCGGGTCTTGATTTCGAAAATGTGGAAACCGTTGCCCGCTGTGCCGAGGATGCCAGGCGGCAATCGGCTGATCTGGGATGTGACATCGTTCTGATCATTGATGCGACCGGCTATCTGCATGACGAGGTGTTTCAGCCCGAAAAGTCCCTGAAACAGATTGATGCCGACTACATGGCCAAGCAGTTTCAGATCAATGCCATTGGTCCGGCCTTGCTGATGAAGCATTTCTGCCCGCTTCTACCGCGGCAGGGCAAATCGGTTTTCGCAACCCTTTCGGCCAAGGTTGGCAGTATTGGCGATAACCGGATGGGCGGATGGTACGGATATCGTGCGGCCAAGGCCGCCCTGAACCAGCTGGTCAAATGTAGCGCCATTGAACTGGCCCGGAGCAAACGTGATGCGGTCTGTATTGCCCTGCATCCCGGCACGGTTGATACCGGACTTTCCGGTCCATTTGCAAAATCGGGCCTGAATGTTCAAAGCCCCGAGCAGGCTAGTGCAAACATGCTGGCCGTGATTAACAACCTTGCTGCTGACAAGTCGGGTGGTTTCTTTGCCTATGACGGACAGGAACTGCCCTGGTAGGCACGCGCCTATTCGAACAATCCGGTCAAAAGCGCATGCTGAAGCAAGATGATTGTCTTGGCATCGCGAATCCGCCCATCGGTGATCATCGGAAGAACATCGTCATAGCTGACCTCAAGAACGTGGATGTCTTCACCCTCGTCCCTTAGGCCACCGCCGTCTCCTTCGCGGTGATTGCGTGTGACCTCGGCAACGAACAGATGCAGACGCTCAGTCACGGAGCCCGGGCTCATGAAAAGGTCAAAAACCTTTTGCGGCTTGCCGATACGATAACCTGTTTCTTCCTCGACCTCTGCAATGACGGCGGCAGCGGGATCGCGATCATCAAGCAGGCCTGCCGGCACTTCAATCAGCATACCGTCCGAATTGCCATTCACAAAAGACGGCAACCGGAATTGCCGGGTCAGGATCACTGTCCTGTCCGCACGGTTATAAAGAAGAATACCCGCCCCGTTGCCGCGCTCATAGGCTTCGCGCGTCTGGTGCTGCCATGTCCCGTCGGATCGTTTCAGGTCAAAACTGACGCGATAAAGGTGATACCAGTTGTCAGACAGACATTCGATATCATCAATACGCACATGGTCCTGGTCGGGGATCAACCAGCCTTTGGGCAGATCTGACATGGTGTCTCCGGCTTTTGCGAACTAGCGGTTTAAAAATGCCGACAGGGTCAAAAGAACCGCATCGGGCTTTTCGGCATGTACCCAGTGGCCCGCCCCCTTGATGCTGGTAAAGGCGGCCTTGGGAAACAGCGATTTGATATGATCCCGATCCTTGGGATCGACATAGTGGGAATTCGCACCCGAGATAAACAGAACATCACCGTCATAGGAACCGGTTACATCGTCCTCGGGCCAGCCAATAATGTCAGCAAGATGGGCAGCCATGGCGTCAATATTGACCTGCCATGACATTTTGCCGGTATCCTTGTCTGTCGTGACATTCTGGGCGAGAAACTGACGGATACCCTTTTCCGAGACACCCGATGAAAGGGCATCTTCGACCTCGGCACGGCGGGTCACCGCATCAAAATCGACACCGCGCATTGCACTGATATAACCGGTGTAATCGTGTTCGTAGCGAACCGGGGCGATATCGACGATCACCAGATCAGCCACCAGACCGGAATCTTTCGACAGCGACAGCACCATCGATGCCTTCCCCCCCATCGAATGCCCGACCAGATGAACCGGTTTATCAGAAACATCGCGGATCAGTTCGGCAAGGTCGGATGCCATCACGGGATAGGTCATTTCCATATCCCAGTCTGACCGGCCATGGTTGCGCAAATCCGCAGTCACCACGTGGTATTTTTCCGCCAGACGCCGGGCAATCGCGGTCCAGTTCCGGGCCTGCCCGAACAGACCATGGACAATTACAATGGTTCCATTGTCGCGATTTTCTTCACCAAAGGCATAATGAGCGAGTTTCATAAGAACCAGTTTCTCCAGAATTCAGGCGGGATATTCCCCCTTAATAACCGGCTCGGCTCCGAAGGTGAAGCATACATACGAAAACACCCCCGCATGGGAGGATTGCGGAGGTGTTTTTCAAGATACCAGACGAACTGGCACCGGAATTCTTTGGAGGGCGAACTTATGCGCCAGCCGGTACGCCGCCATGCGGCTTACGGTTTGCACCGAACAGTGCAGCAACCTTGCGAACGACTGCCAGAAACATGCTGCGCATTGCAGCCGCACGGAGATGTTCTGCTTCGCGCTGCAGGGCAACCAGGTCATAATCACGATACATTTTCATGTCCGTTTCCTTTCAAAAGCATCCCGCGCATATCGCGTCTGGGTTTTGCGTTACATTCTCTGAAAACCGGTGTACGCCTGTTTTTACATTCCCACGAGAAGAGATTCCTCACTCCACCCATGCACGTTATGCATAACGTGAAACATTACCGCCACAATTACCGCATGCGCATAACGCATGAATGTATCATGACAAATAACAGCTTCGATTTGCTGGATATTTTCAAAAAGCCTCTGCTTCAACCGGACATCAGAACTGGATTAATTAGAGATTTCTGCCCTGTTCAGAGCCTCGTTTCCATAAACCAGTAGAAGAAACCATGCGAAAAACAGCTTTGGCCACCGCGATTTTTTTACCAAATACGTTAAAATCATCCGGTTTTTTCGCCGGAGTCCGACCAAACAATTTTGCATGGCTTTGCCAAAAGCAAAAAACGGCAAAAGCCAGGAAGGCAATTGCCGTTTTCCAATCTGTGATTTGAGCGGTATTTTGGGTCGCGTCAGTCCACACTAACCAATCGCGTAATTGAGGTATTTGGGTTCAAGATATTCCTCAAGCCCCCAATGACCGCCTTCTCGGCCCTGCCCGCTTTCCTTTACCCCGCCAAAAGGCGCGCCTTCATGGCTGGTGGTGCCGTCATTGATCCCGACAACACCAGTCTCAAGACGATCAGCAATCCGCTGAACCCGGCCGATATCACGGCTATAAAGATAGGATGACAGGCCGGTGCGCACCCGGTTGGCAAGTTCGATCACCTCATCCTCGGTCGAGAAACGGTAAATCGGGGCGACCGGGGCAAACAGCTCCTCGTCAAAACAGTCAGCATCATGGGGAACATCCGTCATCACCAGCGGACGGACGAAATGTCCTTCGCCCGGCAGCTCTGCGCCATAAATCAGTGTCGCCCCAGCTTTCTGGGCATTCTCGACCAGACGTTTGACCTTGGCCACCGCCTGACGATTGATCAGCGGGCCGATATCCGTTCCGGGCACGAAGCCGTTGCCGATGGTCTGTGCGTTGCTGGCTGCAACGAACTTTGAAACGAATGCCTCATAGACACTGTCCTGGACAAAGATGCGGTTGGCACAAACGCAGGTCTGGCCGCTATTGCGGAATTTCGAAATCATCGCCCCGGCAACCGCGGCATCAATATCGGCATCATCCATAACGATGAACGGTGCATTGCCGCCAAGCTCAAGCGACAGCTTTTTCATGGTGGGCGCACATTGCACCATCAGCCGTTTGCCAACTTCGGTCGACCCGGTAAAGGACAACATCCGGACGCGTTCATCGCCTGTCAGAGCCTCGGCAATCGGTTGGGGAAGCCCCGTCACCACGTTAAAGACCCCGGCAGGGAAACCCGCCTGCTCGGCAAGCTTTGCTGCGGCCAATGCCGAAAGCGGCGTATCTTCGGCCGGTTTGACAATAACGGTACAGCCTGCTGCCAGGGCAGGCGCACATTTGCGCACAACCATGGTCAGCGGAAAGTTCCATGGCGTGATTGCCGCCACCACGCCCACCGGATGCTTTTGCACCACGACACGGCGGTCGCGCTGGGTGGCTGGCATGGTCTGACCATAGGCGCGCTTGGCTTCTTCGCCATACCATTCGGCATAGGCAATTGCCCCGATCACTTCGCGCAGGGCCTGATCATAGGGTTTACCCTGCTCAAGCGTGATAAGGGCAGCCAGGTCTTCCTGATGGGTTTCAAGCAGATCGCGCCAGCGTCGCACGATGACAGCGCGGTCCTTGGCCAACAGGCGCGACCAGCCCGGAAAGGCATCATGGGCGGCATCGATTGCACGGCGCGCCTCGGACGTACGCATGAACGGAACCGCCCCGATGACATCGCCCCGCGCAGGGTCAATGACGTCAAGGACCTCCTTGCTGTCGGCATCCTGCCAGACACCATTGATATAGGCACGTTTCAGGTCCCAGTCGCGGATAAGACTGCGCGCACGCGCACGGCCTTCGCGGATGGCAGTTTCATTGGCGGTCGAAGCATCATGTGGGGCGGCGGTCGACATATCTGGTAGTTCCTTTGACGCATGTGTCGAAAAAATCTTTCTACTCACGCGCTTGTGATTCCGGTTTTAGGGGCGCAACTGGGACACTAAGCTGAGCGACAGGCATGAAGCAACAAGATGCTTCCAAGAGAGAAAAGAAACAAACGCCTGTTTCGCGATCAGAGAGACCACGCAAACGACAATAGAGAGAAGCCATGAAGCACCTTGTTACTGCAGGACTGTTCGGCGCGATGATCGCCGCGGGCAGCATCATGCCGATCAATGCCAACGCTGACGAGATGATGGATAATGGTGCCGTACAAAACCGCCAGATGTTGATGGACGGGATTGGCGGCGCCATGGGAACACTTGGATGTTACCTTAAGGGACAATGTGATCTTCCTGATCCGGTCTTGCGCAATCTTGCCAATGGCATTGCCTTTGCCGCAGCAAGTGCCCCGGCCGCCTTCGAACCCCAAACAACGGGTGCGACGGTAAAAACCACCGCGACCGAGAAAGTCTGGACCGACTGGGATGATTTTTCCGGTCGTTTCCCGGAACTCAGGGAAGCAGCCCTTGCAGTGGCGGCAGTTGCCGGTGACAAATCGGCAATGGGTGCAGCGATGGGCGATCTTGGCAAGACCTGCAAAGGATGCCACGACACCTATCGGTCGAAATAATCATATTTGTCTCGCCCTTACCCCGGGGCAAGTGTCCCTGATCCGGCTTTTTCTCCCCCCTGCTGATAGCTCAGCACACCAAAACCCGGATCGGGGGCATATAATCAAAAAGGCCACTAGCGCATCGCACTGGTGGCCTTTGATTTTCATGCTGTGACACGAACAGTTCTAGCCGCGCGCAACCGTAACCATCCCCCAGACGATCAACCCGCAAACAATCAGGATCGCAATTCCGACAACCGGGGACGCAAAGCGGATTTGTGCAAATCTGGCTGCCAGCTCTACCGGCACCGTTCGCACACCTGTTACCATCGCACCAATCAGGTTTTCACGCTTTGCCACCAGATAGAACAGGGCTGCAAAGACATGCAGCCCGACCATTACGTAAATCAGATTGATATTGGTGCGATGGATCCAGTTCATGATGCGCGCGACATCGGAACTGACATGAGCAACAAGCGGCCCGTCAAAGAACAGGAAGGTGTCTTCGCTGGCAAAAAGACCACTGATCGCCTGAATAGCGACCAGAACGATCAGAACCACAACCATCCAGCCCCCGGCCGGATTATGCCCGGCATAGGTCAGTTCAGCCATCGAGCCAGTCGGGATTTTAACCGCATATCCGATGACCTTGTCCGGTCCCTTTATAAAAGACCCGAACCGCGCGTTCGAACTTCCGACAAATCCCCAGATGATGCGAAACAGAACAAGTGCCAGCACGCTGTATCCGGCAATGGCGTGGATATCGATCATTAGTTGCCTGTTGGTCCACCATGCGGTGACAATGGCCACAACCAGTGCCCAGTGGAACAGGCGCACCGGGAAGTCCCAGAGTTTGACTTTCTTTTGATCTGACATCTGATGGCTCATCTGGTTCCTCCTGGCGTAACGAAGTTCTGGTCCGGTCTGTTGCACAACTTAAACTGATAATGCCCTGCCATTTCTTTAAGACCAGATCAATTTGCGGGTATCACATTCAAAAAACGTGAATATTTCGCAACAAACCCATTCTTCAATTGAAAATCATTATCATAAGCAGTATCACTTGGGCTGAAAGCATCTGGATCGGGGCGAAGATCGGGGACCAGATTTCTTCGTTTGCAAAGATTCACTCGCCTTTTGATCCGCAGGGCACTGCCCTTGGCTCACTTTCAGGGATAGATGGGAACTCCTATGAAAATCGCAAAAATTCTCGGGACGGCCGCTTTGGTTTCGACCCTTGGCGTGCAGGCCTATGCCGCACCGGGCGCCAAAGACGTTCTGACGACCTATGCCGATATCGCACATGCCGGTTACGAAGACTCACTGATCACGGCCAAGAAATTACAATCCGCAATTGATGCACTGATCGCGCAACCCTCGGCCGAGACCTTTGGCGCGGCAAAGTCTGCATGGCTTGCAGCACGGGTGCCATATCAGCAGACCGAAGTTTATCGTTTTGGCAATGCCATCGTCGATGACTGGGAAGGCAAGGTAAATGCGTGGCCGCTTGACGAAGGTCTGATCGACTATGTCGAAACCGGCCTTTACGGCGAAGAAAGTGAAGAAAACCCGGCCTATACCGCTAATGTCATCGCAAATCCGAGCCTGAACATTTCAGGCACGACCATTGATGCATTGATCATTGATGCCGCCCTTCTTGAAGACTTGCATGAAATCGACGATGTCGAATCAAACGTTGCGACCGGCTATCACGCGATTGAATTCCTGCTTTGGGGTCAGGACCTTAACGGGACCGATGCCGGTGCCGGTGCACGTGAATGGACCGACTATGCAACCGGTGATGCGTGCACCAACGATAATTGCGACCGTCGTGGCGCATATCTCAAAGCCGCGGGCGAGCTTCTGGTATCCGATCTGGAATGGATCTCCGAACAGTGGGCCGATGGTGGCGAAGCACGCGAAACCGTTCTTGAAGGTGATGGTGTTCCGGGCCTGACTGCGATTGTGACCGGTATGGGGTCGCTGTCCTATGGCGAACTGGGCGGCGAGCGCACCAAGCTTGGTCTGCTGCTTCATGATCCGGAAGAAGAGCATGATTGCTTCTCGGACAACACCCACAACAGCCACTTCTATGACGCGCTTGGCATTCAGAACGTTTATCTTGGCCGTTACACGCGCGTTGACGGTTCTGTCGTTGAAGGTCCGGCACTTTCCGATCTGGTAGCAGCCAAGGACGCCGCCCTTGATACCGAACTGCGCGGCAAGCTTGCGACGTCGGTTCTGGCAGGCAAGGCCATGGTTACCCGTGCACAGGGTGGCGAACATTTCGATCAGCTGATCGCCATGGGCAATGACGACGGCAACGCTGTTGTTCAGACCTTTGTTGATGCACTGGTTGATCAGACCAAATCGATTGAACAGATCATTGCTGCTGTTGGCATTGACGGCATTGAATTCGAAGGCTCTGACAGCCTCGATAACCCGTCTGCAGTCAACTGAGCCTGATGACTCGACACCTGCCTTGATGGCACTGAACGGCGGGGGATTCAGTCTCCCGCCGTTTTGCTTTTACAATAATCATAAGACCAAAATCGTCATGAAACGTTTCGTTCCTGCCCTGCGCCATCTTGCCTTGTCCGGTCTTGCCGTGATGACGGTTAGTGCCCTGATCCCGACAGCCTTTGCCCAACAGGTTGATGACCCTGCCTTTCCGGGGGGCAATACCAGTTGGCCAAATGCCGACGGGCGGAATGTCTTCACCCATTATTCAGCCAACATGACCTTTGAAAAGCGGCTTGATTTCAAGCTTGGCGAGGCCCTTTTTCAAAGGCTTTGGGTCACCGCGCCGACACGCACCAAAACCGCAGACGGTCTTGGCCCCCTTTTTAATTCGCGGGCTTGCAATGGATGTCATATCCGCAATGGTCGCGGCCATCCGGTTGATGACAACAATCCCGAAGAAGGCGCAACATCCATGTTGCTGCGCCTTTCGATCCCGCCGCAAACAGCCGGTCAGCTACGCGATCACCTTGATGGCAAGATCGCAACCATTCCAGACCCGGTCTATGGCGGCCAGTTTCAGGATTTCTCGGTCGCGGGCATCAATGCCGAAGGACGCGTGAAGGTCAGTTATGAAAATATCGATGTCACCCTGTCTGATGGAGACATCATTACACTACAAAAGCCCGATTATCAGATGACCGATCTGGCTTATGGACCGCTTCATCCTGATGTGATGGTTTCGCCACGCCTTGCCCCGCCGATGATCGGGCTTGGATTGCTCGAAGCCATTCCTGACGAGTTGCTGCTTGCGCGCGCTGATCCGCAAGACGCTGATGGCGACGGGATTTCCGGCCGGGTCAATCATGTCTGGGATATTGCCAAGGGACAGCTTGCCATCGGGCGGTTTGGCTGGAAGGCAGGAATGCCAAGCCTTGACCAGCAAAACCAGAATGCGTTCCAGTTTGATGTCGGATTATCCACTCCGCTTTATCCCGATGGATCAGGCGATTGCACCAGCGCCCAAACGGCATGCCTGAACGCACCGAACGGCAATGATCCGGAATTTGAAAATCTTGAAGCCCATTCGCAGGTCACTGACCTTGTGCTTTATTACACCCGAAACCTTGCCCCGCCGGTGCGCACCAATGCCGACGATGCGGATGTCGTGGCCGGGCAGAAGATTTTTGACTCCATCGGCTGTGCATCCTGTCATACGCCCCGTTACCAGCTTCCAGAACGCACGGATATGACGGAGCAATCCGGTCAGGTGATCTGGCCCTATAGCGACTTGCTTCTGCATGACATGGGAGAAGGCCTTGCAGATCATCGGCCCGAAGCCCAAGCATCAGGCCGCGAATGGCGGACACCACCGCTTTGGGGACTGGGGCTGGCCAAACAGATCGATCCACGTGCCGGTTTCCTTCATGACGGCCGGGCACGAACCATCCTTGAGGCCGTCCTGTGGCATGGCGGCGAAGCGGAGCCTGCGCGTCATTCTGTCACAATGCTGCCACCATCCGAGCGCAGGAAACTGCTTGCATTTCTAAAGTCGCTTTAAGCCTGTATAAGTGTTTCAAATCCCGTGAGTATTCGGAAAAGACATATGCCGCAAAAATCGTTCTGGCGTATCACGCTGCTTTCAGTCACGACCGTACTGGTTACCGGTTTTGGTGCGCCTCCCGCCCATGCCGATATCCCCGACGGGAAATACAGTGCCGTATTGTCGCATCTTCTGAATACGGTGATGCCGCCCAAGCTTGATGAATTTCATGACGCGGCATCAGAGCTGACCAAATCCATCAAGGATTTCTGTGCCGATCCGGATGCAGATGATCTCAAAGACGTTCAGAACGAATTCAATAGTGCGATGGATATCTGGCAGGAAATCCAGCCCTGGCGCATGGGGCCACTGGTTGCCAATGGCCGGGATCAGCATATCGAATATTGGCCCGACAAACATGGTACTGCTGCACGGCAATTCCGGAAACTGCTGTTTAGCAAACCGGCAAGCTATACCGATCCGGCCCAGCTTGCCGAAGCAAGTGCGGCCCTTCAGGGGTTCCCCGCACTTGAGGAAGTCCTGTTTGATGACAAGAATGCCGACCATCTGAGCAAGGGTGACGAAGACGGTGTCTTCCTGTGTCAGTACGGTTCAGCCATTGCCACCAATCTTCAGACCATCACCGGCGAGCTGCGTGACGAATGGCCGGAATTTGCCGAAGCCATGAGCACAGCAGGCCCCGACAGCATGGATTACCCGACGGCGAAATTTGCCGCGACCGACCTTTATCGTGCCCTTCATGAAGGCTTGCTGATTATCTCGGCCCAGAAGCTTGGCCGTCCGTTGGGCGAAAATGAACAGGATGCCAAGGCCAGCCGTGGCGAAAGCGAAGTCGCCAAGCGGTCCTTGCGCAACATTGTCCATAACCTGACCGGGCTATTTGCCATTTATGACGGCAAATGGGGTGATGTCGGCACCGAGGGTGCGGGTATGGCATCGCTGATCGACAACAGCCTTCTGGATCGGTCCTTCCGCCTGAACTGGCAAACCGTCATTGACGCGGCAAATAACCTGCCGCCGTCAATCGATGAACTGCTGGCGCAGCCAGATGGCTATGCCAAGCTTTCCGAGTTCAAATCGCAGATCGATTTCCTGATTACGCTGGTCGAGAACGACATTGGCGGCACCACCCAGCTTGGTGGCGGTTTCAATGCGCTTGATGGCGACTGAGTAATCAAAGCGGAGCTCTCATAACCGGAGAAGAAAATGAGACATCAACGTCGCGAGTTTTTGAAACTCATGGGTGTTGGCGGGGCATTTACCCTTTTGCCGCTTGATATCGCGCGCGCAGCAAGCACTCCGGCCATCGAAGACCGTGCGGTCTATATTTCCGCCAGTGCCGGGAATGCCGATGATTACTATGTCAGCGCCTTTAACGCGTCGGGCAAGATCCTGTTTGAACAGGCTCTGCCGGGGCGTGGTCATGATATCGGTTTGCGCCCGAACCATGTTGATGTGGCAGCGGTCGAACGTCGCCCGGGTCTTTACGGCCTGATCCTTGATCGTCATACCGGCGAAGTCCGCGCCAAGCTGCATTGCCCGGAAGATCGCCGTTTTTATGGTCACGCGATCTATTCGAACGATGGACGTTTTCTTTACATCACCGAAAACGATTTTGATCATGCGCGTGGCGTTGTTTCGGTCTGGGATGCCAAGGATGGCTATCGCCGGGTGGCCGAATTTGACAGTTATGGCACCGGCCCGCATGAATTGCATCTGATGCCCGGTGGCGAACAGCTTGTAATTGCCAATGGCGGGCTTCACACCCATCCCGATTTCGACGGTCGTACGCCGCTTAACATCGATTCCATGGAACCCAACCTGTCGATCATTGATCGCCGCACCGGCGAGCTGATCCATCAGGCCGCGCTCAAACATGACTGGCATCAATCGTCGATCCGCCACCTTGATGTCTCAGCCAATGGCACGATTGCCGCAGGCTTCCAGTATCAGGGCGAGATTAATGATCAGGTCCCGCTTGTCGGTGTCTGGCAACCGGGCAAGGAAATCCGCCCGATCGAGGCACCTGACAATGTGCAATATCGCATGCGCCAATATTGCGGGTCTGTGCGCTTTGATGCGTCAGGTCAGGTCTTTGGCATTTCCTGCCCGCGTGGCGGGCTTGTCACATTCTGGGATGCTAAAACCAATGACTTCCTGACCCATATAGCGGCCCCGGATGGCTGTGGTCTTGCGGCAACGGACCGCCCCGGCGAATTTGTCGGCACCAGCGGCCTTGGTAATGGCTGGCGCATGGATGCGATTCGCCGTAAGCGCGTTGAATTGCCCGACGATTCTCATAAATCGCTGCATTGGGACAATCATTTGCGGCGCATAAGCACCTGATATCCCGATCCTTGAAACCCGATAAAACCCGCACATATGTTGCGGGTTTTATGCTTTCCAGGGCTTTAAAACCGCAGAAAACCGACAGATTAACCAACTGTTTTTGTCGGGATAATTTGGCAACACCGTCATCAACCAGAAATCTTTCGCAAATGAGAACGATTTTCACTTGCGTTCCAGTTTTCCCTCGCCTATAACAGGCCTCGACACAGCCCGCGAATGCAACCCATTCGCATTTTGTCCCCAAAATGGCTTGTCTCTCAACCTACGGGTCCTCTCTCCCCGTAGGCCTCTCAAGGTGGTAAAGCGGTGGTTATCGATGCGGGAAACGATAACCGCCGCTTTCTCTTTTCCGGATATCTTTATCTTTGGCAAACGGCACGCAATAGCGCCACGCCCCTGAACCTGTCAGGTTGCAGGGTGATCGCCGTTCTAGCTGCCTTGTGACAGTTTCATGCCTGCGGTTTGCAGCGCATTCTTGTAAAGCTGATAATTCTCGCGGGCATCTTCCTTGGGGGCGACGATACAGACGGTCGCAGCACAGATACCCTTGCGGTCATAGACCGGTGCGGCAAAGCAATGGGTGAAGGTATCAACGATGCTATCAAACGAGAAAAACCGATCAATATGCGCCTTGCGGATTTCCGCGATATAGGCGTCAACATCCATCCGGGTGCCATCAGGAAGAATGAAGTCTTCTTCGGGGATCAGATCGCGAATTTCATCGTCACTCAGATGGCCCAGCAACAAGCGGCCCGATGCGGTCCAGGGAATGGATGTGCGTTGCCCGACATCGGCCTTGATGCGAAACGGACGGCTGCCTTCACGCTGCAGGGCGACGGTGTACTTGCCGCCATCAAGCATACAGAACTGCGACGTTTCCTTGGTGCTGGCGGTGATTTCATCAAGCACCGTGGCGGCCTGACGGGTCAGGTCGAAATAGTCGCTATAGGCCAGTCCGAGGAAATAGACACGACGCCCGAGGAAAACCGATCCGTTCGCATCGGTAACCTCAAGCATACCGTGATCCAGCAAAGTGCCGATCAGGTCATAGATCGTAGATGTTGGCGCACCAAGCGCCTGGGCGATTTCAGCGGGACGCTGGGAGGTTCTGACATCACGCAGATGATCAAGAATATCAAACGCACGATCAATGCCGCGCGCACGTTTACGTGTCTGACCTTCTTTCATAACCCCCATCGCCCCGCTTAAATCATGTCTTATTATTCAACTAGCTTATGCCTTACGAAAGGCAATGCAGTCGACCTCAACTTTGCAATCAACCACCATTGAGGATTGAACACATGCACGCGCCGGGGGATTTTCGCCAAAATATTCTTCGAAAACGCCGTTGAAGCTCCAGAAATCCCGGGCATCGTCAAGCCATACGCCGATGCGCATGATATCGGCCTTGTCATAGCCGGCATCCTCGACAATCTTCAGCATGTTCTCGATCGCGATGTGCGATTGCTGGACAATCCCGGTGCCGACGACTTCGCCGTCACGCATCGGTGTCTGTCCTGAGACATAAAGCCAGCCGTCGGCTTCTGTGGCCTTGGCAAATGGCAGTGTTTTCTGCCCGCTGCCTTTGCCTTCGCCAACGCCATGTCTTTTAATGCTCATAAATGATCTCCTGATTCAGATTTCGGAATTTGCAAGGAAGCCCTGCAATCGTTCGGTTTTGGGCGCACCAAAAATCTCGTCGGGGGTGCCTTCTTCGTGAATGCGCCCCTGATGCATGAAAACGACCTTGGTCGAAACGTCGCGCGCAAAGCGCATTTCATGCGTCACCAGCAACATGGTCATCCCCTCAACCGCCAGATCGCGCACCACGGCAAGAACCTCGGCGACCAGTTCGGGATCAAGGGCGGATGTTACTTCGTCAAACAGCATGATCTGCGGGTTCATGGCGATGGCGCGTGCAATTGCAACACGTTGCTGCTGCCCGCCTGAAAGCTGACCGGGATAATGATCGCTGCGTGCAGCCATGCCCACACGTTCAAGCCACTTTTGGGCAACTTCACGTGCTTCGTCCTTTGGCATATTTTTGGTCTTGATCAGACCCAGCATCACGTTACGGATGGCAGTCATATGCGGAAACAGATTGAACTGCTGGAACGCCATGCCGGTCATCGAACGCTGGCGGGCCACTTCGCGTTCTGGCAAACGGCGGCGTTGCCCGGCACCATCTTCGCGATAGCCGATTTTTTGACCGGCAAGCTCTATCGACCCTTTTTCGAAGTCTTCAAGCAGGTTCACACAGCGCAGAAGTGTTGTTTTGCCCGAACCGGAAGACCCGATCAGGGAAACAACGTCGCCCTGCTGCATCGTAAGATTGATACCTTTGAGAACCTCGAGTTCACCAAAACTCTTGTGAAGACCGGAAATAGTCAGAATTGGGGACATGATAGCCTCATTAAGGGATCGAAATGCGACGCTCGACGGCACGGCCGGCTTGCTCGATCACGAAGTTCAAAAGGAAATAGACAAAGCCTGCGAACAGATAGAATTCGAGACTGAGATATGTACGCGCAATCACCTGCTGGGTGGCCAGCAACAGCTCGACCACACCGATGATCGACAGCAATGTCGATGCCTTGACGATCTCGGTTGCGGTATTCACCCAGGTTGGCAAAATCTGGCGCAAGGCCTGTGGCAGCAGGACATAGACAAAGGTCTGCATAAAGGTCAGGCCGATTGATTTGGCGGCCTCGGTCTGTCCGACCGCAATCGCCGACAACGCCCCGCGCACAATTTCACCGACATGGGACGAACAAAACAGTGTCAGCGCCAGTACCCCTGCCTGAAATGCTGTCAGGTCAACACCGACCACCGACAGAATGTAAAAGCAGGCAAGGATCAGAACGAAAACAGGCGTCCCGCGCAGAAAGTCGATATAGAGCCGCACGATAAAGCGCAGCCAGCGCTGCCCGTATGTCATTGCCAGGCCAACAAACACGCCCAGAATGGTGCCAAGCACAACCGACGAGACCGATATCAGAATTGTGTCGCCAAGCCCGTCCAGCAGGTTCATCCGGGCATTCCACAACTCTGTAAAGAAAAGAGAGAAATTCACCTGAAACCCTTTCAACGAGGAACAGCAAGACGCTGTTCAAGACGGCGCAACAGCCACGCGATCACATAGCAAGCCACGACATAAATCATCGACGCCACCATCCAGGTTTCAATCACCCGGAAACTTTCGACATTGATCTTGCGGGCATAGAAAGTCAGATCGGGCACCGCAATTGCCGCCGCCAGCGAGGTATCCTTGAACAGGGAAATGAAGTTGTTTGAAAGCGATGGCAGAACGTTACGGAACATCACCGGAATGATGATGTAGGTCTTGATCTTGAATTCGGTCAGACCAATCGCCAGTCCGGCTTCACGCAAGCCTTTTGGCAAGGCAACAAGCCCCGACCGGAATACCTCGGCCAGATAGGCACCGGCATAAATCGACAGCGTGAAGATAAAGGATGAAATCTTGTCGAGTGCGATGCCCAATTGCGGCAGGGCAAAATAACAAAACAGGATCAGCACAAGGATCGGGGTATTGCGGATTGCGGAGACATATCCCCCCGCAATCCAGCGCAAAATCTTGTGGCGGGACAGCATCCCGAAAGCAGCAAGAAGACCAATCAAGCAGCCGATCGCAATCGACACAATGGCAAGAAACAGTCCCAGACCAAGTCCCTGAGCCAGAAGTTCCCAATTGCGCCAGATGACGTCAAAATTGAAATCGTAATTCAAAACAGTTCTTTCAGGATGCTGAACGCGTTACTTGTACTCGACAGGGAAGCCGATTTTCGGCACGGCCAGTTCTTCACCGAACCAGGTCTTGAAGCTTTCAGCATAGAACGGGAACTCAACACCGGTCATGCCTTCATGAAGAACGGTGTTAACAAAGTTCAGCCAACGCTGATCACCCGGTTTAACGCCACAGGAATAGCTCTGCGGGTTCCAGGCGTAACCAGCATCCTCGTAACGGCCCGGGTTCTGAACCATGAACCAGCGCAAGGCCGACTGATCGGTTGCGGCGGCTTCTGCACGGCCTGAATTCAGGGCCTGATACATCAGATCAACGCTGTCATACTGGTCGACTTCTGCTTCCGGCAGGGCCGCATGGACCATTTCTTCGGCATAGACGTTCTGAAGAACCGCCACGGTCACATCATCACCGGCTGCTTTCAGCGCGTCATAGTCGGCATAGTCGCCATTTGCCATCAAAAGCAGGCCAACGCCTTCGCGATAGTAAGGAATGGTGAATTCGATCTGCTGGGCACGTTCCGCAGTGACGGTCATGAACTGGCAGGACAGGTCAACCTTGTCGGTTACCAGGTTCGGAATACGGGCATCACCAGACTGCTGAACATACTGGATTTTATCCGGGTCACCGAACAGCGCCTTTGCGACAAGACGGCCCATGTCAACGTCAAAACCCTTGAGCGTGTTGTCGCTGTCCATGAAGTGCCAGGGCGGGTTGGTCGAACCGGTCCCCAGAACAAGATAACCACGATCAAGCACTTCCTGAAGCTTGCTTGCTTCCTGTGCCATGGCAGAACCGGCAGCAGCCGTCATCACCGTCGCAACGGCGAGCGTTTTAATAAAAGTCATCTTTTGTCTCCGCGTTTTAATGAGCCACACATGCTGGGTAGTTTCTTGAATTCCGCTATAACGGAATTGATACCGTTGTTTCGGATTTAAACTAGCAGCGTTTTTTAACGGGAGTCAATTTCGTTTTGCCCCGCCCGCGTCTTCCCGTGAAAATTTCGGACATACAGACAAAGAAAATGCCGCCGTCTGCATCCACAGACTGGCGGCATTTTCCTTTATTCATCCCTGTTCGAACCAGTCTCTGAAACCGGTAGAAATCAGAGGATTACAGCATCTGACTATCTCGCTTTGCGCAAGGCGACCAGAAGCCTCAGACTGTTGATCGTGACCAGAACGGTCGCACCGGTATCGGCCAGAACCGCCAGCCACAATCCCGTCAACCCCGTGATCGAGGTCACCAGAAAGACTGCCTTAAGCCCCAGCGCAATCGTGATGTTCTCGCGAATGACACGGCGTGCCGCACGCGATAGCTTGACCAGATTGACCACATCGCCAAGACGATCCTTGACCGCAACCGCATCGGCGGCCTCAAGTGCGATATCCGTCCCCCCACCAATCGCGATCCCGACATCAGCAGCCTTTAGCGCCGGGGCATCATTAATCCCGTCACCAACCATCGCCACCGGGCCAGAGCGTTTGGGATCGTCGCGCAGGGCCGAAAGCGCGTTAAGCTTGTCTTCGGGCATCAATTCCGCACGGTAATCCATGCCCAGTTCAGCAGCCATCCGCCTGGCAACACGGGTGGCATCCCCGGTCAACATCACAGGTGTAATGTTAAGCCTGTTAAGTTCGGCAAGGGCGGCCTTGGCATCCGGGCGCGCAACATCACGCAGCGCCAGGGCACCAATGACCATACCATCCTTGAGGATCACAACCGCCGTGCTGCCTTCTTCCTCTTGCGCTGCAAGCCAGTCAGCAATCTTGCCATCAGGCGTTACGCCAAGACGGGTTGCCGCCCCCACCTGATAGATCACACCGTCAATCTTGCCTTCCACCCCTGCTCCGGCAATGGTTCTGGCATTGTCGATCACCGGCAGTTCAAGGTTCCGGTTTTCCGCGGCCTGCACCACAGCACGGGCCAGCGGATGGGACGTCACGGTTTCAAGTGCCGCAGCAATGGTCAGAAGACCGTTCTCGCCATACCCATCCGTGGTCTTGATCGCCGCAAGTTTCGGTTTGCCTTCGGTCAGGGTCCCGGTCTTGTCAAACGCCATGGTGCGAACCGCCCCGATCAGCTCAAGCCCGGCACCGCCCTTGACCAGAAGTCCGATACGGGTGGCACGCGCCAATGCGGATGTCACCGCCGCCGGAGTCGAAATCACCAGCGCACAGGGGCAACCGATCAGCAACAATGCCAGACCACGATAAATCCATTCATCCCATGACTGGCCAAACACAACCGGCGGAATAACAACTGTCGCCGCCGCCAACGCCATAATAATCGGGGTATAGATGCGGGCAAATTTGGCAACAAACCGTTCTACCGGTGCCTTGTGTTTTTCACTTTGCTCGACCAGTTCGATCACGCGATCAAGCATGGTTTGCCCGGCAGCGCGGGTCACAGACATCCGAACCGGACTGTCGGTGACGATGGCACCGGCAAAGACTTCGTCACCTTCCTTGCGATAGACCGGAACCGACTCCCCCGTCAGGTGGCTGTTGTCGACCTCGGCCGCGCCAGAGGCAATCACCCCATCAGCCGGAATACGTTCACCCGGACGGATTTCGACGAGATCGTTTTGCGCCAGTTGTGCGGGGGAAACGGTCTCAAAGCCGCCATCACGCACCAGACGCGCCTGTTCAGGTGCCAGCTTCATCAGGGCCTTGACGCCACTTCGCGCCCGTCCTGCAGCGACACCTTCAAGCCGTTCACCGATGGCAAACAGCAAAACAACCATCCCGGCCTCAAGACTTTCACCAATGGCCACGGCCCCGATAACCGCAACCGACATCAAAAGTTCGATTGAGAAGATGGCCCCACTTTGCGCAAGCCGCAGCGCTTTCCTCATCACCGGCACGGCCGCAAGGATCGAGGCAATTGACATCGCATAGGGTGACGTTGCCGGCACCAGCGCACCGGTCGCCCCGCCCAACAGCAGGAAGATAGCGGCAAAGGCGATTTCGTCATTCTCTGAAGACCATGGCGCATACCAGCGCGCTTTTTGCGCGTCGACCGGATTGCCATCCTGACCGAGAGGGTCTTGGTCCTGGCCGGACTTGGCATCGGAGCAACTGCTTGCCCCGCAGCAAGAAGCTTTTGCCAACGTGTCCACGCTGCCAGGAACCGGCTTTTCCTCTGCCGGATAGCCAAGTTTGGTCAGCATGGTTGTGATGTTGTTGCGGCTGTCGGTATGGGCATCATCGATGCCCAGAGTTACGGTTTCGCGCATCATCGACACATCCACGCAAGACACACCGTCAACTTTGCCCAGTGCGGTTTCGATCTTTGCCACGCAGGAGCCGCAATCCATACCAGAAACCTGCCAGTGGTAATGACTTACAGCGCCACCCTTTTTAGCAACGATATCGCGCAATACTGCATCTTCGTCCGCATTGACCGGAAGGGACACAGAGATCCCCTGACCGTCACCGGTAATGCCGTGATCGGGAACTGCCTTGTTCAAGGCATCTATCAGGCTTTCCCGACACCGTCCGCAATTGCCGATCGCCGGAATATCGTCCCATTTTGCAACGAAGGACATTTAGTCACCTCATAAAGATCAAATTTTCATTCATATGTTATATTCAAACTACGATTCATATGTTGGTCTGTCAAGAATATTCAAATGATGATTTGAATATCAAAATCGCACATGCCCGTTGCCCGGCTTTGACACCAACATAGACACTGGTAAACCCAGTCAAACAGCTGAACTACAAACGAAAAAGATCAGTCGTGGGTGACATGCGCAAAAACATCACGCACCACGCGCGAAATATGCTCGTCATCAATCTGATAAAAAATATGCCGTCCGCGCCGCTCGGACGCCAGAATCCGCTGATCGCGTAAATGACGCAGATGATGGCTGCAAAGCGATTGCGACATGTTGGTCGCATCTGCCAGTTCGCTCACCGTTTGCGGTTTTTCCATACAGCGCAGAACCAGTTGCAAGCGCCCGGCATCCCCCAGAAGCGAAAAGATTTTTGCTGCCGCCTCGATATGGGGCAAAGACAAATCCGCTCCCACCGCGCGCGATGCATCGCGCGTTACGGCCTCGCCCTGTTCGGTGCTCAGGCCAAGACGGGCCGCAGTATCGCATTCCTGACAGTCATTTTCTGCGCGCGATGACACGGGCTTGGCGATCGGGGAACTGGTTTTGCTTTCTGACATGGCCCTTATTTTCCATGCCTGCCCGGCCATGGCAAGGGGAACGATCCACTTATGCCAGCATTCTTACACTGAACGCCCCCGAATACGGTTTTAATATTGACTCATTTCGATAATTTATTCATGTTTTACATGAATTTTATAAATCGATTCGAGAATACCCACATTCAGGAGCCCCACAAATGACGACCGCAACTAAACCTGATACCCTCCAAAACGTGCGTCGCCTCAGTACCGTTCTGTATTGGGGATGTGCGCTTGCCATCATCTTCCAGTTTTTTGTCGTTCCGATCATCTGGTATGTGCCGGGCTGGATTGAAACCAGCAGCAGCCAGATGACGGTCAGCATTGCCGATCTTCATGCTCTTTCCGGCTGGCAGAAATACGCCACCATGCTGGTCATGATGATCCCTTCCCTGATCATGGCTTACGGGCTCAATCATCTGCGCAAGATGTTCAGGGCCTTTTCCCGTGACATCATTTTCCAGCCCGCGCCAATCAGGCACCTTAAGGTCTTTGGTGTCGCGCTTTTGGTGCAAACACTGGCAAAACCGATGACCGGGGCTGTGACATCGGTTCTGGCGACCTTCCATCGTCCGGCGGGTGAAAGAATGTTGTCGATCGGGCTTGGCAATGCCGAGGCCAGCACCCTTTTCCTTGGCGCTCTGATTATCGTGATTGCCTGGGTTCTTGGCGAAGCAGCCCGGATCGACGATGAAAACCGGAGCTTTGTCTGATGGGGATTGTTGTCCGACTTGATGTGATGCTTGCCACCCGCAAGATGAAGTCCAAGGATCTTGCCGCCCGGATCGGCATCAGCGAACAGAATCTGTCGCTTTTGAAATCGGGCAAGGTACGCGGCGTGCGGTTTGAAACCCTTGCCGCGATCTGCAAGGAACTGGAATGCCAACCCGGCGACCTTCTGGAATTTGAAGACGACACCTGAACCCTACACAGCGCAGCAAGCGCACGGCATATTCCCCTCGCCCCTGATCCAACCATGCAGTTTCCGACGTAAGTCGATTAATGAAACAGCATGGTTGGATACCTGGTGACGTACGAACTTTTCATTCTATTGCTTAATGCGCTGATCTGCCTTGGCCTGCCATGGATTTATAACTACGCCTATGCCAAGCAACCCGGTGTTGGCGGCAAACGCCTTATGGGCAATCGCGATATGTTGCCCGAACGTACCGGTATTGCCGCGCGTGGCCTTCGCGCCCATCAGAACCAGTTGGAAAATCTGGTTCCCTTTGCGATCATTGTCCTTTGCGCACACGTCATCGGGGCTTCCAACACGGTCACGATTATCTGCGCCACCCTTTTCCTGATCGCCCGGATTGCACATGCCGGGTTTTACATTGCCGGTATCACCCGGCTGAGGGGCGTAAATGGCGTCCGATCCATCGCCTATTTCATCAGCCTGTTCTCGATGCTGGTCTATGCCGCCCAATTGTTTTGGCATTAGAGCTTAACCCGTGCTTGCCGCCTGAAGAATGTTTTGCCTAAATGACATCAAGCGATGGCAACATGTCGCACAAACAGCAAAACACTTCAGGAGAGGACGTAATAGATGTCAAAGAAGATCGCCCTGGTCACCGGTGCTGCACGCGGAATTGGACTGGCCACCGCCAAACTGTTTATCGCCCGAGGCTGGCAAGTCGCGATGGTCGACCGTGACGGGGATGAATTGCTCAGCGCCTCTGCCGATCTTTCCGATGCCAAACCGTTTATCTTTGATGTCTCGGTTCCCCAACAGGTCGATCAAATGATCGCCGATGTGCTTGCGGCATTCGGCCAGATTGATGCGGTGGTCAATAATGCCGGGGTTGCCGACTTCCTGCCGGTCGAAGAAACCAGCTTTGCCACCTGGCGCCGGATCATGGAAACCAACCTTGATGGCGTCTTCCTTGTCTCGCAGGCCGCTATTCCGGCGTTGAAGCAAACCAAGGGGGCGATTGTCAATATCGGCTCGATCTCGGGCCTTCGCGCGTCAACTCTTCGTGTGGCCTATGGCACATCAAAGGCCGCAGTCATTCACATGACCAAACAACAGGCCGCCGAACTTGGCGAATATGGCATTCGCGCCAACTGCGTCTGTCCCGGCCCGGTCAAAACCAAACTGGCGATGGCGGTGCATTCGCCAGAAATCATCTCGGCCTATCTTGATGCCATGCCGCTTGGCCGATACGGCACCGAAAATGAAATCGCCGAGGTTATCCATTTCCTGTGTTCGGACAAGGCAAGCTTTGTCACCGGCCAAATCGTTGCCGCAGATGGCGGGTTCGAGACGACCGGTGTCGGCCTGCCCGCCCTTCGCCGAAAATAAAGGCCATGCAACCATGCGCCCGCTTCGCCTGATCATCGCATTGACCGCCATACTGGTCCTGTCATCCTGCCTGACCTTCAACTGGCAGCGCAGTGTGCAACAGGTCCTGTCAAATGCGTGCAATTCCACAGGCGATTGCGGGTCGGATGGGCCTTAAGTCCGGTGCCTTTTGCTATTCTGTGCAATAGACACGCGCAAACAATTCCATGATGTTATCGATATAAACCTTACGAGGATGGCGATTATCTTCGTCAAACGGATCGGGATAGACCTCCTTGACCAGCTCATATGACGGAAAATAATAAACCTGATCGTGTTTCTGGCTTATGAGATCATCGAGTGCAATGCGCAGAATGGATTTCGACACCGTATTTGCCGAAATACAATTGATGTCACGGAATGTCGCCATTAACGGAATGGGCGACAATGTAAAAATTATTTTACAGCCCGGCATATAACGATCCCGCAACTCGACGATCTTTTGCAAGTTTTCGCGATTTTCGTCTACGGTCGTTAACCTGAACCCGTGTCGGTCGCCGTCAAAATTGTCCTTCGGGATAGAACGCCAGAATGCTCTTCCGGAAGCCTTGTCAAACCACACTTCGGAAAGGCCCACGGTAATGATCAGCGTTTCCGTTTTCATCAGAAGCTTTTCTGTCGCTTCCCTGACATTCTCGTCTGGTAGCACAATTTCTTTGTTCTCCCCAAACCACAGGCCTTCCTCAAGGCTCTTGTTCTCAAGGGCCCATTCAAGTTGCTCAAGGATCGCAAAGGTGTTTACCAGTCCCTCTCCAAACCGGATGATATGGGAATTAAGACTGAGCTTCTTGCCGAGAACATTGTAGCCGTTGCTGATCAGCCACTTGGAGATATTTTGCGCAAAGCAACTGCCAAAGGCGGTCACAACTGTTGACTTGTCGATGAATGCTGCGGGCGGTTCATAGCCTTTGATAATGAACCGCTTAAAGGCGCTGTTTGCATCCAGCATCTTCTTCGAAGGAATAAAGTTCGTCGACTGACCGCGATACCAGCTCCCGTTGAAGGTCTGGAGATCTTCATCCGACTTTACTCTGATGATGCCATCGCTTGCCGCATGAAATGAAAAGTCCTCATCCGTCATATGACTTCTCGCACCCTGTAATGTTTCCCGATTACACGTAACCCAGCTTACTCCAACCGGCTTAAAACTGTGTTTCGCCCGCAAATTCGTCCAAACAGGGTACCGCGCATTCCCAAGCAAGCCTAGTCACACCAACCTATTGCGAGGTAAGTGAACAAGTCGTTGTCGGGGGCAGCCTATCATTGGGCCGTAAATTCTTGTTGCAGCCCGTTCACAGCCGAACGGATATTCAAAACAAAAAACGGCGCATCCACTGGACGCGCCGTTTGGTGTTTCCGCTATCGGAAAGCTTATTCCCACTCGATGGTTCCCGGTGGTTTCGACGTGAAGTCATAGGTGTTATTGTAAATGCTCGCCATACCCTTTCATAGAAAAGCGCATTACGGATTTCTTCAAGGTATGCTGCATCCGTCTTTCGGAAAACATCAAGCTTATCAGGCGAAACCAGCTGCCCTGGGGAGAGGCTCTCCTGTCCCACAGCAAAATCATTTGAACATAGCCTCTTCCAGAAGCCGACGCCCCAGAAATTTGGCGCCGGCTGCGGTCAGATGTCCCCCGTCATATGAAATCAGCAACCCGTCTTCAGTCGAATTCACGCAGTAACTTTCCGATCCACATATCAGTTCTTCGACATTTACAAACCGGTCCTCACCAGCGGCCTGCAACAATTCCGCGTTGATTTTGGCAATGTTCGATCCGATTTTGGCTACCTGATTTCCCTGACCTTCGGCCTTCGCGTCAAGATAGGTCTCAAAGCTCCAGCCCCCCCCGAAACTCTTGGTCCCGAAAATCCTGATCCTCGCTTGAAATTCCTGATCAAGACGGCGAATTGTTTGGCTCACAAACGCTGGCTGCCATGATTGCCAGCTTGATGCCAGCCAGATTTCATCTGCTTCCTGCAGCAGGGCTTGCAATCCGGGGGCACTGAAACGTGCATGTTCCTTACATGAAGCACGCATTGATTTTCTAATCAGACCACCAATATCTCTGTCTGTCCATATACTCCCGCAGTCGGCCGGAATATGATATGTGCTGAGTTGAAAGCGGCTTGCAAGTGCGCTTTCTTCAACCGTATTCAATATATCCTGGGCAAAGCTGTCGCCGATCAAGACAACTTTCTTGCGCGGATCCTCAGAATCGAAATCCCTTAAAACAAACTTTGGCCAGCGCGAGATCACGTAACTTCCCGGATCGGAGAATTGCCGTGCCACATCCATGTGGCCAAAGCCGTATTTTGCACCAACATAAAGCTCAAAGCCGAACCAACCGACAACACTGCACACAACGACGAGCGGTGCGATCACCGAAAACCGGACCAATCGCATAAATACCGGTTGCTTGCGAAAGGGTAATTCAACAAATCGCCAACTGGCATATGCCACTGGCAATAATGATACAACGAGCAATATAACCCGCCAATCCGGCGCTCCGATCATCCCTTGATGACGCGCAATCGCAAAGGCTGGCTGGTGCCAAAGGTAAAGGCTGTAGCTGATTAATCCCAATCCGACAACAGGCCTGGATGCTAAAACTCTGCCGGCGATCCCACTTCCCCGGGCAAACAGGATAATCAACAAAGTTCCGACAACCGGGACCAGAAGATACCGGCCCGGCACGGCGGTTTCCGCATCGAAAAAAAACACCGCGAACAGAACCATGCCCGTCCCCATAACGGTCAGAAATGAGCCAGATGAAGTTTCGGGGGAATTCGGCGGGCATTTCTGCAGGTAAAAAGCGGACATAGCCCCCGCAAGAATTTCCCATGCCCGTGTCGGCAAAAGGTAGAATGCCGCGCCGGGACGGCTCAGACTTGCCCAGTCGCCCAACAGGAAGCTGACAAAGAACGCCACGATGACGGCAATACAGACCGTCCGGAGCCCCCACCGATAGAGACCGACGCATACCAGAGGGAAAATCAGGTAATACTGCTCTTCAACAGCCAGACTCCATGTATGCAGCAACGGTTTGAGTTCATTGGCAACCTCAAAATAGCCTGCCTGAAGCCAAAGAACGATATTAGCCGAAAATGTTGATACCCCAAACACGGTGCGGCCAAAGGATTTGATTTCTTGCAAGTCAAACAGAATGACAACAAACGGGATACATACCAATGTCACCAGAAACAAGGCAGGAAGAATACGCCTCGCCCGACGCATATAGAAATCACGCAAATTGAACCGGCCGGCGGTCAAGTCTTGCAAAATCAGCGAGGTAATCAGATAGCCGCTAATCACAAAAAAAACATCGACCCCGACAAAACCGCCCGCAAACGCCTCAAAGCCAGCATGAAAAAATATTACAGACAATACAGCAATTGCTCTAAGCCCATCTATCTCTGGTCGGTAATTCACGCTAACTCCCTGCATTATCCATTAACGGTAAGAGCACACCCGTACATTGCCTGAATTTTTCGTTGCATAGAGTCATAAATCAAACAAACACCAGAAGAAAAACGATTTTTTACATGCCGCGCCCCACGCAGCATCCCCTCAATCTGGGCTGAAAAGGCCTTCGGTCTTGTTACCGACACCTCTCGATATCAATTACATACTTACCTTCTCATTCTTATTCATTCGCATGTAAAAAAAACGGCGCATCCACTGGATGCGCCGTTTGGTGTTTCCTCTATCGGAAAGCTTATTCCCACTCGATGGTTCCCGGTGGTTTCGACGTGAAGTCATAGGTGACACGGTTGATACCGTTGACTTCATTGATGATGCGGTTGGCGATGCGGCCAAGCAGTTCCGGCGGGAACGCATAGAAGTCCGCAGTCATGCCATCGGTCGAGGTGACTGCGCGCAAGGCGCACGCATAATCATAGGTACGACCATCGCCCATCACGCCAACGGTACGAACCGGAAGCAGAACAGCGAAAGCCTGCCAGATGGCGTCATAAAGACCGGCATTGCGAATTTCTTCGAGATAGATCGCATCGGCCTTGCGCAAAATATCAAGCTTTTCGCGCGTGATCGGCTGGCCCGGAATACGGATCGCAAGACCCGGTCCAGGGAACGGATGACGACCAACAAAGCTGTCAGGCAGGCCAAGTTCACGACCAAGGTCACGGACCTCGTCCTTGAACAGTTCACGAAGCGGTTCCACCAGCTTCATGTTCATGCGTTCCGGAAGACCACCAACATTGTGGTGTGATTTGATGGTGACCGACGGGCCACCGGTGAAGGACACACTTTCGATCACATCCGGATAAAGCGTTCCCTGTGCCAGGAAGTCTGCACCACCAATTTTCTTGGCTTCTTCTTCAAAGGTTTCGATGAAGAGGCGGCCAATGGTTTTGCGTTTTACTTCCGGATCGGTTTCGCCTTCGATGGCACCGATAAAGGTATCGGACGCATCAACGTGGACCAGCGGGATGTTGTAATGGTCACGGAACAGCGAAACGACCTGATCGGCCTCGCCCGAGCGCATGAAACCATGATCAACAAACACGCAAGTCAGCTGATCACCAATCGCTTCGTGGATCAGAACCGCGGTGACCGAGCTGTCAACACCGCCCGACAGGCCACAGATGACCTTGCCATCGCCGACCTGTTTGCGGATTTTCTCAATCGCGTCGTCCTTATAGGCATTCATCGTCCAGTCGCCAGAGCAACCGGCAACGCCATGCGTAAAGTTCTTAAGGAGCTGCGCGCCATGCGGGGTATGGACCACTTCCGGGTGGAACTGAACCGCATAGAATTTCTTTTCGTCATTGGCGATGGCGGCAAACGGTGCGCCTTCGGATTTGCCAACTACGCGGAAACCATCAGGAAGCGCATCAACGCGGTCGCCGTGGCTCATCCAGACCTGTTCGCGTGCGCCAGCCGCCCACACACCGGTGAACAGCGCGCAATCTTCGATCACGTCGACAAAGGCACGACCGAATTCACGATGATCGGATGTCGCGACCTTGCCGCCAAGCTGGTTGACCATGGTCTGCTGACCATAGCAAATACCCAGAACAGGCACGCCCAGCTCAAACACCTTGGTCGGTGCTGACGGTGCCTTGTCCCAATGGACAGACGCCGGGCCACCCGAAAGGATCACGGCCTTGGGGGCATATTCATCAAGGAACGCATCCGAGATGTTATTAAAAGGATGGATCTCGCTATAGACACCGCTTTCACGCACGCGACGTGCAATCAGCTGGGTGACCTGGGATCCGAAATCAATAATCAGCACGCGATCAGTCATCGGGCCGTATCTCCGTCGAAGATGGGGTTGCGCCGTACATACGCCAAACCATCGAGATGGGCAACCCGGCGCAGGTGGTCACCCAACGATGCATTCAAAAAATTTTTGCCCTTAGCCCAGGCATTTGGAGGAGATTGCGGCGTTTTTGCGCGCAATTCCCCCTGAAAACCCCACAATTGGTCCCTTTTTCCTTCGCAATGGGCGCGCATTATCCCAATCAACGGAACGCGGGAAACAACGCGTCCGACCATGAGCAACGCACTTTTGATCAATGCAAGGGACACGAAATCATGAGCACTTCCAAAGGTAGTAAAATCGCACTTGCTGTCGCTGGTCTTATTCTGGTTGCCGGTACAGCAACCGCCATCGCAATGACCCAGAAGGACGGCGGTTCGGCCCTGCCGATCTTTGGCACTGAAGAAAGCGCACCGGCCGAGAAGTCCGAAACCATGACCCCGGCCGAGCCGAGTGCCGAAATCGGCGAAAGCCTGAAGACCGGCCCGGATGCCCAGGATGACGACATTCCGGGCATGAACAATCTTGAGAATTCCGAAGGTTTGGACAAGCCGACTACCATCTTTGATGGCGCGACCGAAAAAGCCGAGTAACCGGTTTTCCGTCGATATCGGGCCAACACCCGAAAAGCCGTGGCACCGGCAATTTGCAGAAGAGTCCATCAACGCAATATTGCGTTCACGGTGAAACAAAACTGGCCCTGCGAGGATCGCTCGCAGGGCCTTTTTCTTTGCAGGCAGATTAAGGGCGGCAAAGGTTTTGGTCTGGTTTCCATATGCCTTGGCCGCCATTGCCATTACTTTACCTTGCCTTTGGCCGTACGTTCGAACACCGCCACAAAGAACCCGTCCGTGCCATGAACATTTGGCGACAGGCGCAGCCAGGGCTTGTCCTTGCCGCCCGGAACCGGAACGGATTTCGGTGCATCGGGCCAGATTTCGCTGATCGGAACCGGTCGGAAATCCTTGCGATCGCGCATAAAGGTCTCAATCAGGCGTTCGTTTTCTTCGGGCATGATCGAGCAGGTCGCATAAATCAGACGACCGCCCTTGGTGACCTTTGCGGCACCGGCCTTAAGGATCTTGCTCTGCTGCCCCATAAGGGTGCGCAGGTCGCGCTGACCGATACGCCAGCGCAAAGCCGGGTTACGGCGCAACGTTCCAAGACCGGAACAGGGCACATCTAGCAACACGCGGTCAAAGAAACCGGATTTGTTACGCAACCAGCTGTCACGTTCATCGGCAATGATGCGCTGCTGGATGCAATCGCCCGCACCGGCGCGGCGTGCACGCTTGCGGGCATTATCCAGTCGGCCACCATGGGTATCACAAGCAAGAATACGCCCCTTGCCGCGCATGTCTGCCGCAAGACCAAGCGTTTTGCCGCCACCGCCCGCACACATATCAAGCACGGTCATGCCCGGTTTGGCATCGACCAGCTTGACGCAAATCTGTGATGCTTCGTCCTGAATTTCGATCAGGCCGTCTTTATAGGCCGCCGTGACCAGCATATTCAGACCAAGCGGCAGACGCAGACCATTGGGTGCAAACGGGGTACGCTCGATATCCTTGATGCCGTCTGCTTTAAGCGACTTGATGGCATCTTCGACCGTGCCGCGCAGACGGTTGACGCGAAGATCAAGTTTGGCCGGCTGGTTATAGGCCGCCATCTCCGCCGTAAGGTTTTCGTGATGAAGCTTCATCAGTTCGGCATAAAGCCATTTCGGCAGTTCGGTTTTAACTGCACCGGGCTGGGCATCATGATCAAGGGTCTTGTCAGACAGCTTGTTGATCAGGTGCTTTTCATTCGGGTGCAGGGTTTCCGGGCAGAATTGCTCGCCACAGAACCGGTCGGCGATTTCGGCAGTTTTCAGGCCATCATGCAACACCAGATCAGCGATCATGCGTGCGCGGCCATCCTG
>Ga0207828_100144_pt1 | contig 72940 bp, 72 predicted proteins | sample TtaePargueraPR_11_FD_187276 | JGI IMG/M metagenome (GOLD analysis project Ga0207828, IMG submission 187276) | Aerobic enrichment media microbial communities from Bioluminiscent Bay, La Parguera, Puerto Rico - Tt and P2 (3) (SPAdes) | ecosystem: Environmental > Aquatic > Marine > Unclassified ... | reverse complement strand
ATCGTTGCTGTTCAGCTCATCCTGTAAAGCTGTTTCAGCACTATTCTGCTGCGCCAGAATGGCCTCTATATCTTCTTCGCTAAAGACATCCGCATTGGTGTAATCGTAAGCTGGCTCTGCTTCGATATCCGTATCAACAGCCTTTTCAGCAACCTCAACAGGGTGTTCATCCTGAACCGGATCGAACTCCTCGCCGCCATAAACATCAAGCTCAGACTCTGAAGAATCAAGTTCGGCTTCGGCTTCGGCTTCGGCTTCGGCTTCGGCTTCGGCTTCGGCTTCGGCTTCGGTACCAGTATCGTCGATGCTTTGTTCAACGGCTAGGTAAACACTACTTTGCTCAGGCTCATCCTGCACAGCATCTTGAGCAACAACGCTGTCTGCAACAAGCAGTGTCTGGGGTGTGAAATTAAAACTGTCGCTGCGAACAAACTGTTTCAAGCCCTTGGTTTCGTTGACGCTGTCTGCCTGCTCCTCTTCATCACTGGTGAAATCACTGTCAGCTGGTTCATGATGCATGGCTGCATGCAGGTTATCCGGATCACCCGGAATCTCAACCTGATCGATACTGTCTGCAAAGCGTTCGAGGTCGTCCTCACTGACACGCGCTAATTTATCAGGCTCTTCTCGGGCTAGGTGTCCATCAATTTCCGTAATTTGCTCATCATCCGACGCAAACGAATCGGAGACTACAGACTGCACGTCTAACTCGTCGTCAGCGCTGTCCTTGCCCGCTGCATTGAATGACTGTTCCTGTTCTTCTACAACGAACTCTTCGGCCAAATCAGGCTCGGTGCCATCATGTAGATCAAAAGAATCACCGTTTAGCAGCGCTTCAATATCATCGGTGCTCAGCTCATCGGTCTGAGCCTGTTCCAGCACCTGCTCGGCACTATCTTCCAGCTCCTGAGAATACGGTTCAGGCTCGGCTTCAGCTCCACTTACAACATCAGGCTCGACACTCTCATCATCAAAGAAGGCTTCTTGCTCATCGGCAACAGCCTGGTCAGCGTCTTGTTTTGCCGCAAATGCATCATCTGCATCGTCAATAAAACTGACATCACTAAACGCTTCATCCTCCGGCATGGCCGTCTCTTCGACATCTTCAGCCATCGCGAACTCATCGAACGACTGTTCTTCTGGCTCCGGTTCAAGTTCTGTCACAGCTTCAAATGCGGTCTCGTCATTCTCTGCTAAGGGCAATACATCGGGCGGTTGTGTAACTGCCACGGCTGGCAATAATGTGAGTCCGGCATCAATGGCCTGCTCCAGTTGCAGGGGGATATCACTAAAGCTTTTACCATCCTGCTCAACAAAGCTTTTCAGCAGTGACTTGTGCAGGAGTTTTTCCCGCTCCAAAAACTCGGCAAGCACCCTTTCCAGCTCATCGCCTTCCAATCCATACTGCTCAGCCAACAGCGCTTTTAACACTGCTCCACGCTGTTCACGCTGTTGTTTAATCTGCTTGACTGTTTTTGCCGTATCGACATTAACCCGGCGCTGTCTTTTTAACGTTCTGACTAGCAACAGCCCGGCAATAATGGCGAAAATAATCGCCACTTCATAAGCCAGTAATTCAAAAATGGGATCAGTCAGGCTCATCTAAATCATCTCTCCGGCCGGGATAGCGGTTGCCATTTGCTTGCACCACCAGAAGACACCAACCACCAATAACAGAAGAATAATTGCATTGCCAATCAGTAACTTCATGGTGTCTGTCATGACCGCTGACTCAGGTTCGGCTGTCGTTTCCGTATCAACAGTTTCAACCACCGGTGGAGGCTCATCTGCACTGTTTTCTTGCTGCACTGGCATATCCACCATTTCGCCAGCAGTTTCTTCAGTCACTACCGGCGCAGCCAAATCTTTCAACGTAATGGCCTCAGGTATTAGGAAGACTTTCCGTCCTTCAGGCGTTTCACCACGTAATTGCAGCGATAAGCTGTAATCGAGTTCAGGCGCCAAGTCGGTTAAGGTCAATCGCCAACTGTTGTCGCCGGTTTTCAGCATTTCATAGGGCCATTCATTACCATTCTGCTCACGTAACAAGGCGTTGATTTGCAGGCTTTGCGGCTGAATCAGGCTGCTGTCAGCCTGAACTTCAATCCGGTGGCTCCGCGCTGTTTGCTCCAGTTGGCTGGTTTCTACGCTGATCGGCGAAGCAATGACATTGATACTTTGGCGTCGTTGACGCTCAAAAGTCGCACTTTTCATCGTCACGATGACATCATTGCGACCGGCCTCAAAACCGGTGCCCAAGGTGGCGCGATAAATGGCTTCATTCGCTTCACGCTGCAACGGCAAGTCTTCATGATGCTCAACCTGCTGACGGCTGAGATAACCATCAACCAGCTCAAGAAAAGCGGGTCGGGTTATCACTTCCCCCTTTTCCGTCAGGGTAGCTTCAAATTCAAACTGCTCCCCTACCAGCACGTTATTCGGCAAATCACTGCTACGCAATTGCATGTCCGTGACCACCATGACTCGGTTATCCGGATCAAGATCGGCGTTGATCTGCCACTGACCGGTAACCGGGTTATCAATGGTAATCAAATCAAAACTGGACTCATTCAGCCAGCGAATTTTGTCAGACTTCTGCTGCTGACTGAGGGTCGAGCCATCCGGTAACTGCAGTATCGTGGCTGGGCTATTCGGTTTACGGAAGGCCAGCACGGTCATTTCTTTCACACTACTGTCGATGCTGAATTGATTATCAGCCAGCGGCACGCTATCCCGACTGGTTGCCTGCTCGAATAAATGCAGGAAAATGCGTTGCAGTTCGTCTGCCGTATCCGCCTGCCGATACCAGCCGTCGGTCGCCATCGATAGGGCCTTGAGTAATTCGTGATCCGCTTTATCCGACAGGGCGATGGTGTGGACAGTGATATTGAGTTTCTTCAGACGGGGAACAATTTTATCCAGAATACGTTGGCGTGAAGCCTGACTCGCCGCTTTGCCTGGTTCAATATCGACAAAGCCATCAGAGAGCAAAATCATGCTGCGACGAAATTTCGGATCGGGCGCTTTCTGATTGGCGGTGGCTTTTTGCAGCACCTGTTCGATATTGGTGAACAGGCCATAGGAGTGAATGCCTTTGGATTTATCTATGGCATTCTGCCGCCAGTCATCATTGACCGACTGCCACGGCACCAGCATGTTGACCATTTTGGCAAAGGTCCAGACCCCCGACCGGCTCTGCTCCGGCATCAGGCCCACCAGCATCCGCATTGCCGGTGCGCGCAGGTTTTGTGGGTCGTTCTTTTTCATGCTGCCGGACACGTCAATCAGCACGCGGACATCACTGACCGGCTCGGTGGCGGCAAAGGCTTGCCGCACGGGCATCAAGGCCAGCAATAGCAGTATTAAGACAAATTTATGGCGTAATGACATGGCATAAATCACTCTTCTCTAGTAAGTCAGCCTGTCCCGCCGTGTCTGGCGGGACAAAAATCTGACGTTTCACGCAGTCTGGAGTGACCTATGCAGGTTTTATGCCGCCGTTTTAGATGGCAGCGAAGCCGCGAGCCAGATCGGCCTTGATATCATCGATGCTTTCAAGGCCAACGGAAATACGCAACATGCCATCGCTGATCCCTGCAAGCGCACGGGCTTCATCAGTCAATCGACCATGCGTTGTCGTAGCTGGATGTGTAATCGTTGTTTTGCTGTCACCCAGATTGGCGGTGATGGAAATCCACTCCAACGTGTTAATCAGCTTCCATGCATCGGCTTTGCCGCCCTTGATTTCAAAGGCAATAATGCCGCCGAAGGCTGACTGTTGTTTCTTCGCCAAATCATGCTGAGGATGGCTTGGCAGACCAGCATAAAACACTTTACTCACCGCAGGCTGCTGCTCTAACCAGGTAGCCAGTTCTAAGCCAGAAGCCGAATGCGCTTTCATACGTAAATCCAGCGTTTCCAGCCCTTTCATGAAGGTCCAGGCATTGAACGGACTCATCGTAGGACCCGCAGTGCGCAAAAAGCCGTAAACCTCTTCACCGACGCGCTGGGCATCACCGACCACCGCTCCACCAATACAACGACCCTGACCATCAATGTACTTGGTCGCTGAATGCACAACGATATCGGCACCGAAGTTCAACGGTTGCTGCAAGGCAGGCGTGCAGAAACAGTTATCCACCACCAGCAGACAGTTGTTTTCTTTTGCCAATGCAGATAACGCTTCCAGATCGGCGATTTCATTCAATGGGTTAGACGGCGTTTCCAGAAACAGGATCTTGGTTTGCGGCGTAATGGCACGCTTCCAGTCATCCAGATCAGACAATTTGACATAGTCAGTGCTGATACCGAATTTGCTCAGATACTTATCGAACAAGACCCGCGTGGTACCGAAAATACTCATTGAAGAAACAACATGATCGCCCGCTTGCAGCAGCGCCATCATAGTAGACAGAATCGCAGACATGCCGGAAGACGTCGCTACCGCCGATTCACCACCTTCCAGCGCGGCAAGACGCTCTTCAAACGTACGTACGGTTGGATTGGTAAAGCGCGAATAGATATTGCCCGGTTCTTCACCCGAAAAACGTGCGGCAGCCTGCTCCGCGCTCTCAAAGGTAAAGCTGGACGTCGGAAAAATAGGCTCTGACTGCTCGCCTTCTGCCGTACGACGGTGCCCGACACGTACTGCCCGCGTAGCAAAGCCCTTGTCTTTGAATTTATCTGTCATGGTCTGTGAAACATTATTGGAAAGTCACTCATTGTAAGAGATTGACACTAGCTGTGACCAGTTCTAACTGCGACAGTGGTTTTCATCTGCCTGATGCTAAAAAAAAGCCCGACTCCTGTTTTTTCCAGAGAGCCGGGCTAAGGGGAACCGTAATCTAAGGCTGATAGATCAACGTGAACATGACGGTTCTATCGAGGCTGTTAAACGCCGATACCGTTTCATAGTCTTTATCCAGCGCATTACTGACGCTCAACTTGGCGGTCCAGTCAGGATCAAACTGGTAGGCAACGCGCAGATCCAGCAAACCGTATCCGTCGAGGCGCTCAAGATTGTCTGCATCCTCATAGCGATGTCCACTCAGCTTCCAGCTGGCACCCGCAGACCACTGAGCCCATTGACGATCGATATGCAGGTTGGCGTAACGCTTGGCACGTCTAATCAATGTCTTATCGGTGTCAGCATCCTCCGGCCGCAGGAAGCTCGCATCAAAAGCAATATCCATCTCGAAAATGCGGGTTGAGAATTCGAACTCAATACCTTTAATTTCGGCCTCACTGACGTTGGATGGTGTCCACTGACCAAAAGGAAATGCCGAGTCAACCGGTGCCCACTGGATGAGATTCTCCACTTTCGTTTTGAATAGATTGACACTCCAGTTCGTCACGTGTGTTCCGCCATTAAGGCCCGCTGACCAGGTTCTGGACTCTTCCGGTTCCAGGCCGGGATTACCTACACCGTAGGGATCTTCCGGGTAATAGAGGTCATTAAAGGTAGGTGCTTTAAACGCGGTGCCATAACCCGCCGTCAGCTGAAGACTGTCATTCAACCAGTAGCCCCACTCTGCCGTACCGGTATTTTTAGTACCAAACGCCTCATTATCGTCATGACGCCCACTCAATAACCATGAATGGTTTCCGGCCTTACCCTGCCAGCTTAAAAAAGCGGCTTTGTTATCACGGGAAGTTTCTAAATACTCGCCGATGCTATCAATGTGATCATGGTCATAATCAAGCCCGAGGTTAACCGTGTGATTTTCTGACAGCTTGTATGTCGACGTAATATTGGCAAAGCGGTGACGGGTATCAAACACACTCTCTGTGGTACTGTTTGTAAACTCTTCAGACTGGTCGCGTGACTCACCAAGCTGGGTTTTCAACTGCCAGGCATCAGTGACTTGCCAGTTCAGGTGCGTTCCGAGAACTTGCTGGGTTACTTCGCTGGTGAAACGGTCTTGTGGAGCGACAAAAAAGCCCAGAGGTCTATCCGTTTCGTTATCACCCTCGGCACGGAAGAAGTTAGCGCCAACCGTTACAGTGTCAGTGAGCTGATGCTCGACCTTGGCTGAGACACTTTTATTACGGTATCCATCCTCATCCGGGTTTGACTCCTCCAGCGCACTGATGCCATCCGTGGATTGATAATTGACGCTCAGGTTATAGGTGGTCAGATCATTACCACCACTCAGGCCAACCGCTCCTTGCTTGGTGTTGTCAGAGCCATAGGCGACTTTGGCGAACGGCTTCAGCCCTTTCTGACCTTTGCGGGTAAAAATCTGGATCACACCGCCAATCGCCTCAGAGCCATATAAACCCGAGCGCGGGCCTCTTACAATTTCAATACGTTCAATCTGCTCTACCGGAAAATCCTGAATCGCACTTTCACCTAATGTGGCCGACTGCCACTTAATGCCATCGACTAAAAACAGAACGTGGCGTGAGCTGGTGCCTCGCAGGAAGATCGAGGTGTCTTTACCCATGCCGCCTTTGAAACCCATATCAATACCGGGCTGACGCGACAGCAGGGTTGGCAAGTCATTGATTTGTAGGCGCTCGATATCGGTGCGGGTAATTACTGTGGTTGGCGCCAAAGCATTTTCCGTCGGCATACGGTTAGCTGTGACGGTCATGGTGTCAAAGGTTTCGCTGGTGTCAGCAAGGGAGGTGGAAGCTGCAGATAAAGCCAGTGCAGACAGCGTCAGACGCGCACAGGCACGCAAAGGCAGAGCCTTGATGGGATGTTTCATAATGTCTCCTGAGGATACGCTCACCCGCGATCCTGAGTTAATGATGGGACAGCGTGAACGCTGCCATGAGACTTCGGGCCGGTATCCGGACTTACGTTCTGGCTGTGCCTGACTGGCCGCCTTCCCACGATATTTCGCAGTGGCTGAATGACTGTCATTGAACGCTTACCGTTGCGGGGGCAGTGCCGGATTTGTCTCTACAAGACTCACCGGCTTCCCGTTTAACACTGAAGATTCAGTGCACCTGAAGCAGCGGCGCATCATAAAGAGTGCGTTACAGAGAGTCAAATCCAATTCGGCAAAAATTTCAAGCGCGATCAATTAGTAAGTCCGTGCTCAACATTGACAATTCACCTGCCCTGTTCTTATTCTGTGCGCCTGTTTCAGGTGTCATTGTTCAACACAGCAATGAGTAAACGGGAAATCGGTGCGTCATTAACAAAGCCGATACTGCCCCCGCAACGGTAAGCGAGATAAGGTCAGGCAATTGCCACTGTGCATGAGCATGGGAAGGCGTTTGACTCTCAGCACTCGCAAGTCCGGAGACCGGCCTGATACGCCACGCATAATCGCTGGATTATGTTCGACTAACCTTTCGTGTGCGGGTGGGCACACCGGAGATTTTCATGTTTCTTTTATCCCGTCAGTACCAGCTGATCGTTGGTGCCTTGCTTGTTGTTTTGATGATTATCACGCGTGGTCATCATTTCGCTTCCGTTAACGTGCTGCCTAGTGCCTCGTGGGCCGTGTTTCTGCTCGCCGGTTTTTACCTGAGCAGTCGCTGGGCTTTCCCTCTTTTGCTCTCACTGGCCGCAGCGCTCGATTTCAGTGCGGTATTTATCGCTGGCGACAGCAGTTACTGTCTTTCTGCAGCGTATGCGATGCTACTGCCGGCTTATGGCAGTCTCTGGTCAGGTGGGCGCTGGCTGGCTCGCCACTATCAAACTCAATGGCTGATGCTGGTTTCACTGGCAGTAGTCGTTAGCCTGTCAGCAGCGATGGCAACCGTATTCAGCAGCGGTGGGTTTTATTGGTTCTCAGGCCGTTACACGGATCCTAGTCTCGTTGAGCTGGCGAGTCGTCTGATAGATTACTACCCACAATATCTAGCAAATACAGCGTTTTACGTCGCCATTGCCCTGGTCAGTCATCTGGCTTTTCGTTTCAGCCAATTGCAACAATCCAATAAGGCCAGCAACCACTAAACCATGAGTGATGCGCTAAGTCCCGACAGCAACAGCTTCACAAAAGCTGAACGCGATGCCGTTTACCGCGCCATTGCCGAGCGTCGGGACATGCGTCATTTTCGTCCCGGCCCAATCGATCCTGATCAATTTCAACGACTGTTACAGGCCGCACATCAGGCACCGAGTGTGGGGTTGATGCAACCCTGGCGGATTATTCGTATCAGCGATAAAAATCTCCGCTCCGAGATTAAACATCTGGTCGAACAGGAACGACTTGCCACGGCCAGTGCTTTGGGCGAACGTGAGGCTGAGTTTCTTCAGCTCAAAGTGGAAGGCATTGAACACTGCGCCGAACTCCTGGTTGTCAGCCTCTGCGATAAACGTGACGAACATATTTTCGGACGCAGAACCATGCCAGAAATGGATCTGGCTTCCGTTGCCTGCGCGATTCAAAACATGTGGTTGGCCGCCCGTGTGGAAGGACTAGGCATGGGCTGGGTGTCGTTATTTGAACCTAAAGACTTAGCAAAATTACTGGCTTTACCCGAAGGCGCGAGTCCGGTTGCGATTCTCTGCCTCGGTCAGGTAGAAGAATTTTATTCCGCGCCCATGCTGGAGCTTGAAAACTGGCGTCAGGGGCAGGCACTGGAGCAGGTGCTGTTTGAAAATCAGTGGGGACAGACAAGCAAGCGATGAGCGTATTGCTGCTTATACTGGCTTTGACTCTGGACTGGCTACTGGGCGAACCTAAACGTTGGCACCCATTGGTCGGTTTCGGCCTGCTGGCCAACTGGTTTGAACGGTGCTGGCATCGCTCTGAAGTCTCTGCAACTTCGCAGATCCTGCGAGGCGGTCTGGCGTGGTTTCTACTCATTGCCCCTTTTACTGTTCTCGCCTATTTACTGAGCCAACTGCCTATGTGGGGAGCGCTATTCACCGTGCTCGGTCTCTATCTCAGCATTGGCCATAAAAGTCTGTACCAGCATGTGATGCCGATTATTGCGTCACTAGACAATAATAATGAGGCTCGGGCTCGCGAACTGACTGGCCGCATTGTTAGTCGTGATACCGATACGCTGAATATCGCCAATGCCAGCATTGAATCGGTATTGGAAAACGGTAACGATGCGGTATTTGCTGCGTTGTTCTGGTTTTTAATTGCAGGCCTCCCCGGTGTGATCGCGCTGCGGCTTATTAACACTCTGGATGCCATGTGGGGCTATAAAAACAGTCGCTATTTGTATTTTGGCCGTGTGGCTGCAAGGATGGACGATGTAGTGAATTTTATTCCGGCCAGACTGACGGCGCTTAGTTATGCCCTGCTCGGTCAGACACGAACAGCTTTAGGTTGCTGGCGCACACAGGCTGCGTTACACGACAGTCCCAATGCCGGACCTGTTATGGCATCAGGTGCTGGAGCCTTGGCGATCACGATCGGTGGTCCTGCCTGTTATCAGGGTGAGTGGCATCAACGCCCCCATTTCGGTTCCGGCAGACAGGCAGAAACCGGTGATATCCGCCGCGCCCTGCATCTGGTCAGTTACAGCATTCTGTTGTGGGTAGGGACTATTTTGCTCGGCTATGGAGCCTTTTATGCTTGAGCATGGCGGCCGTTTACGTCAGTTTGCCGCGCGTTATAAGCGGCCAGAAGCCGACTGGCTCGACTTATCTACCGGCATTAACCCCACTGGCTGGCCGGTACCGGATTTACCTGCGACTGTCTGGCAGCGTCTGCCGGACAATGATGATGAGCTAATGCGGGCGGCGCAAAACTATTATCAGACTCAATATTTACTGGCTGTACCGGGTTCACAGGCGGCCATTCAACTACTGCCTGAGTTACGATCGACGTCGCGAGTCGGCATCATTTCTCCTGCTTATGCTGAGCATGCGCATTGCTGGCAACAGGCAGGTCATCATGTTCAGAGTCTGACTCTGGAGAATACTGATCCGGCTGATCTGGATGTGCTGATTATCGTCCACCCGAATAACCCGACTGGTCACACTGTCAGCACAGAGCAATTACTGGTCTGGCATCAACAGTTACAAGAGCGTCACGGCTGGCTGATTGTTGATGAGGCCTTTATCGACAGCCATCATCAAGACAGCCTGTTAACATCTAGTCCGCGTGAGGGTTTGGTTGTACTGCGCTCTCTGGGCAAGTTTTTTGGGCTGGGAGGTCTCAGGCTGGGCTTTGTCTCAGCACCCACTCAGTTGCTTTCTCAGCTGGAACAGACGTTGGGTCCTTGGCCTATTGCTCATGCCTCGCGTTATATTGCGACTATGGCTTTACAGGACATCTCGTGGCAACAACAGACACGTCAACAGCTAAAACAAGCAGGTCTGCGTCTGGAGCAATTGCTCCGACAAAATAATCTGCCTCCTGATGGCGGCTGTGATTTGTTTCAATGGGTCAAAACAGGCAAGGCTGCAAGCGTACATCATCAACTGGCAGAACAAGGGATTCTGACCCGTTTATTTGATAAGCCAGAGAGCTTGCGTTTTGGGTTACCCGGCACAGAAAGCGACTGGCAGCGCCTGCAAGCGGCTTTAGAGAATCTATGACGATACAAGCAAAAACCCTGATGGTTCAAGGCACAACCTCTGATGCCGGCAAAAGTACGTTGGTCACGGCATTGTGTCGCTGGTTAGCGCGGCAGAACATCAGCGTCGCCCCCTTCAAGCCACAGAATATGGCCTTAAACAGTGCTGTGACCGAAGATGGTGGTGAAATCGGTCGCGCTCAGGCGGTTCAGGCGCAGGCGTGTGGACTTGCCCCACATACCGATATGAATCCGGTGCTGCTCAAACCGAATAGTGATACCGGCGCTCAGGTGATTATTCAGGGTAAAGCTGTTGCCAATATGGATGCCCGCTTCTACCACGATTACAAAACCACGGCGATGAATGCCGTTTTGCAATCGCACCAGCGCTTGTCAGAGCAGTATCAAGTCGTCATGGTCGAAGGTGCCGGCTCCCCGGCAGAAATCAATCTGCGTGATCGCGATATTGCCAATATGGGATTTGCTGAACAGGTGGACTGCCCGGTGATTCTGGTGGCGGATATCGATCGCGGCGGCGTGTTTGCGCATCTGGTCGGCACCCTGGAATTACTCAGCCCAACGGAGCGCGCCCGCGTGAAGGGCTTTGTCATTAATCGTTTCCGTGGCGATATTGCCCTATTACAGTCCGGTCTCGACTGGCTGGAACAACGTACCGGCATTCCGGTTTTAGGTGTGCTGCCCTATCTGCATGATCTGCATCTGGAAGCGGAAGATGCGATCAATCAGCAGCAGGTCAAGTCTGATACTCACCAGCTGAAAGTGATTGTGCCGGTATACCCTCGGGTCAGTAACCATACCGACTTTGATCCGCTGCGCCTGCACCCACAGGTCGATTTACAGTTTATTGCACCTGATGCCCCTATTCCTCCGGCAGATCTGATTATTCTTCCTGGTTCCAAACATGTGCGAGCAGATTTTGACTGGCTGAGGAATCAAGGCTGGCACAGCGCTATTCAAAAGCACTTACGCTACGGAGGTAAACTACTCGGTATTTGTGGTGGCTATCAGATGCTGGGCGAAACGATTCATGATCCGCTGGGGATTGAAAGTCATGCTGGTAGCTCGGAAGGTCTGAAGCTATTGGCTATATCCACCACGCTCGGTGCAGAAAAACAGTTACGTAATGTCGAAGGCAGGCTGTGTTTAGCTGAAGTACCGATCACAGGTTATGAAATTCATGCCGGCGAGACCGTTGGTGAGGGACTAAAACGGCCGTTCTGTTATCTCGGGGATCGCCCCGATGGCGCTATCAGTGAAGACGGCCAAATCATGGGCACGTATGTGCACGGCCTGTTTGAGCAAACTGAAACATTGACTACTTTGCTGCGCTGGGCAGGTGTCTCACAGGTAGAAGCCATTGATTACCATGCTCTGCGCGAACGCGATATCGAGCGTCTGGCCGATCTCGTCGAGCAGCATCTGGATACCGAAACATTAAAAAGACTGTGCGGAAAAGCTGATGACTAAAACACTGATCCTCGGCGGGGTAAAATCCGGCAAGAGCCGCCTTGCCGAAAACTGGGCCAAAGCCACTGCCTTACCGGTCACCTATATCGCCACAGCGACCGCACTGGATGCTGAAATGCAGCAACGGATCGACCGTCATCAGGCCGATCGCCCATCCAGTTGGATTACACTGGAAAGCCCCCTCCACCTTGCCCAGACCTTGCAGCAAGCTGATGGTGATGGCAAATGCATACTGCTGGACTGTCTCACCTTGTGGCTCACCAACCTGTTACTCGCAGAAGATGAGTTGCAGTTACGCCATGAACTTGATGCCCTGCTGACCTGTCTTCCCCACTTGTCTGCTGAACTGGTGATGGTCAGTAATGAAACCAATATGGGTATCGTGCCCCTAGGCGAGCTGAGTCGCCGTTACTGCGATGAAATTGGTCTGCTACACCAGCAACTGGCCAGCCTCTGTGACAATGTCATTCTGACCGTGGCCGGTCTGCCGCATTTATTAAAAGGAAGCCTGCATGAACAACTTTGAAGACTGGTTAGCCAGCCCTGTTGCCCGCCTTGACCGAGTTGCTCAAGAGCAGGCTTACCAACGCCAACAGCAGTTGACCAAGCCGGCGGGTTCATTGGGCCGTCTGGAAGAGCTGGCAATACAACTGGCGGCCATGCAGGCCAAGCCATTGCCTCAGATCAATAACGTACAGATCACAGTCTTTGCCGCCGATCATGGGGTGATGGCAGAAAACGTCTCGGCATTTCCGCAGTCGGTGACCACGGCAATGATTCGTAATTTTGCCAGTGGTGGAGCTGCTATCAGCGTGCTGGCTAACAGCTTGAATGCCAGACTTTCCGTTATCAATGTCGGTTCCGTTGATGAACTTGAAACCATCGACGGTGTAACCGATCAACGTATCGCCGCCGGTACACAGAATTTTTGTCATACAACGGCGATGAGCAGCGAACAACTGCAACAAGCGCTGAGCATTGGTGCCGATCATGTTACAAAATGCCGCTCACAGGGACTGGAGCTATTTATTGGTGGTGATATGGGCATTGGCAACACCACCTCGGCAACCGCGATTGCCTGTGCCCTGCTGACATTACCCGCCGAAACACTCACGGGTCCCGGAACCGGCCTTGCCCCACCTGGCATTAAGCATAAAGTCGCTGTTATTCAGAAAGCACTAACAAAACATCAGTCTGAACTAAAAATGCCATGGTCAGTAATGCAAACACTCGGTGGCTTTGAAATCGCTGCGTTAACGGGTGCCTATCTGGCTTGTGCGAAACAGGGTGTACCGGTGCTGGTCGATGGTTTTATCAGTAGCGTGGCGGCTCTGGCTGCCGAGCAACTACTTCCGGGCAGCCGTGACTGGTTTATTTTCAGTCATGCCAGTGCAGAACCAGGCCATCAACGTATTCTGACGGCGCTGAATGCTGAACCATTGCTGGATTTGGGTATGCGTCTTGGCGAAGCCAGCGGAGCCGCCGTGGCTGTGCCCTTATTGAAACTGAGTTGCGCGCTGCATGCCGGTATGGCTACCTTTGAGCAGGCCGCAGTAGCCGGAGCGCTGTAATGTTAAACCGGCAAGCCTTTCTGATTGCTTTGCAGTTTCTGACCGTTATTCCAGTCAAGCTGGATCCCCCTGTTTCCTCAGAAGCCATGGGTCGATCATTACTGTTTTACCCGCTTGTCGGTCTGCTGACAGGTCTGATATTGGTCGTAACAGCGTCACTGCTGTCCTCGCACAATGTTCTTGTCAGTGCGGCTTTGATTTTGACTTTATGGGTAGTACTGACCGGCGGTCTGCACCTTGATGGGCTGGCTGATAGCAGTGATGCCTGGCTCGGCGGCCTCGGGGATAAAGCCAAGACGCTGGCAATTATGAAAGATCCGGCCTGCGGCCCTATCGGGGTTTTGGCCTTATTGCTGGTAGTGTTGCTGAAATTTGTTTCCATCACAGCGTTACTGGAATCTCAGCAGACTTATGCCCTGATCTGGGCTGTCGTACTGGCGCGCACGGCCATGCCGCTGTTATTCCTGACCACGCCCTATCAACGCCAACAGGGACTTGCCAGTACACTGCGCTCCGCAATGCCGCAAACAGCGATACGGGGAGTATTACTCATTACCTTTATTATCACTGTCTTGTTAGCCGGTGTTGGTGTTGTCGCGATAACACTCATCGTTTTTCTGCTGTTACGTTATCTGATGGAAAGACGCCTGGGTGGCTTTACCGGTGATACCGCCGGCGCGATGATAGAACTGCTGGAAACGACTATCCTGTTATTTTTTGTATTGAGCTAACTCATGACTGATCACGATAAGGCAGAACGCCATAAACAACGTATGCAACGTCACAAGAGCGTTGTTGATGAAAAAATCAAACAAGCCGATCACGATAAAGGTCTGCTGCTCTGCATTACCGGTAACGGTAAAGGCAAGAGTTCGTCCGGCTTTGGCATGGTTGCCCGCGCCCTCGGTCACGACATGAAGGTCGGCGTTGTGCAATTTATCAAAGGTGCATTCAGTACCGGTGAAGAACGTTTCTTTCGTCGCTTTCCTGATGAAGTCTCCTACCATGTCGTCGGTGATGGTTTTACCTGGGAAACCCAGAATCTGGAGCAGGATATGGCTTCAGCGGAAAAAGGCTGGGCCATTTGTCAGCAGTTACTGGCAGATCCGGAAATTGACGTCGTACTGTTTGATGAACTCAACATCGTACTCAAGATGAAATACCTCGATGTTGAGAAAGTCCTGGCCGATATTGCCGCCCGTCCTGTCATGAAGCATGTGATTATTACCGGACGTGGTGCTCCTGAGGCGGTTCTGGAAGCGGCCGATACCGTCAGCCGTATTGAGGATGTCAAACACGCATTTCGTGCCGGTATTCGCGCGCAGAAAGGCATCGAATTGTAAGCTTTTTCTGGCCCGGTTATTGCTGTGTCATATGACTGTAAAGTTACTCACATTTTCTGTGGATAACTCTGTGATTAAGTTTTGAGTTAGTCGCTAAGTCCCTCTCAGCACAGGCATCCGCACAGAATGGTCAAAAAGTAACCATAAAATATTATCTTTAATTATCAATAACTTACTTACACTAAGTTTACAAATCAAGCAGTTATGTGAAATAGTTAAAACAGGAATCAGGAAAAAGTTCCCGTGGTGAATAACTTGCTTGTGCAATACCTATTCAAGTGTTTGAGTCTCACAAAGCAATGAGCCCGATAGTGATCACTATCGGGCTCATTTTTTGCTAATGAAACTTCCTAAAATGGCTATCAGGAATCCACTGACTCCGTCGCATCTTCCATTTCCAGATGAATCTCATCATCCAGTAATGTGACACGGACATGCCCACCACGTTGACTGAGCTTGCCAAACAGCAGTTCATCAGCCAGTGGCCGCTTAATTTTTTCCTGAACCAGACGCGCCATCGGTCTTGCCCCCATCAGCACATCGTAGCCATGCTCTGCCAGCCATTGACGGGCTTTGTCATCAATTTCGATGGTGACATTTTTATCCTGCAGCAGCATTTCCAGTTCCAGAACAGCTTTATCAGCCACACGAAGTATCGCAGCGCGATCCAGCGGTTTGAAGTGGATAATACCGTCCAGACGGTTACGGAATTCAGGCGTGAACGTCCGTTTCACCGCTTCACTACCGTCAGTCTGGTGTTCCTGCGAGGTAAAGCCGATGGAAGTCTTGCTCATTTCAGCCGCACCGGCATTACTGGTCATAACCAGAACGACATGACGGAAATCGGCTTTACGGCCGTTATTGTCAGTCAGCGTACCGTGATCCATGACCTGCAGTAACAGGTTAAACACGTCAGGATGCGCTTTTTCAATCTCATCCAGCAGTAACACGGCATGAGGCTGCTTGATAATCGCATCCGTCAACAGGCCGCCCTGATCAAAACCGACATAGCCGGGAGGCGCACCGATTAGCCTTGAGACGGTATGGCTTTCCATGTATTCGGACATATCAAAGCGAATCAGTTCAACACCAAGGTTATGGGCGAGCTGACGGGTGACTTCGGTTTTACCAACACCTGTTGGGCCAGCAAATAGAAAGGCACCAATCGGCTTTTCGGGATGGCCCAGACCGGAACGGCCCATTTTGATGGCCGAGCTCAATGCAGCAATGGCTTCATCCTGACCGAAAATAACGCGTTTCAGATTTTCTTCCAGTTTACGCAGATTATCCTTATCCGCATTGCTGACTGTTTTCGCTGGAATACGGGCAATCTTGGCGACAATCGCCTGTACGTCGTTCACCCCAATCATTTTTTTACGTTTTGATTTAGGCACGATACGTTGTGCAGCCCCGACTTCGTCGAGAACATCAATGGCCTTATCCGGCAGGAAACGATCATTGATGTGACGATGGGCAAGTTCCGCTGCCTGCTCAATCGCGGCATTGGAATAACGCACGTTATGGTGTTCTTCCAAGCTTGGCTTCAGCCCTTTCAGAATTTCGATGGTTTCCGCAACGGAAGGCTCTGGCACATCAATTTTCTGGAAACGACGCGCCAGGGCACGGTCGTGTTCGAAAATGCCACGGTATTCCTGATAGGTCGTTGAACCGATGCATTTAAGCTCACCACTGGCCAGTAACGGTTTCAGCAGGTTAGCAGCATCCATGGTGCTGTTACCGGCGCTACCGGCACCGATCATGGTGTGGATTTCATCGATAAACAGGATCGCATGAGGCTGATTTTTCAGCTCTCGCAGCAAGGCTTTGAGGCGTTTTTCAAAATCACCACGGTATTTGGTACCAGCCACTAGGGCGCCCATATCCAGTGAATAAATCACCGTTTCTTCAAGCACCTCGGGGACTTCACCATGCACGATACGACGGGCCAGACCTTCTGCCAGAGCCGTTTTACCGACACCCGCTTCCCCCACAAACAAAGGATTGTTTTTACGACGGCGGCACAGTACCTGTAAGGTACGTTCGATTTCGTTATCACGGCCGATCAATGGGTCGATGCGGCCCTTTTTGGCAGCAGCGTTGAGGTTTTCAGCATAAAGCGTGAGTGGATTTTTACCATCATCCCCGGCTTCTTCACTTTCTACCTTGGTTTCTTCTTCAGCCTCTTCGACTACTTCGTCAATCCCGCCATGACTGATGGCATTGACCACATCCAGACGCGTCACATCCTGTTTCTGCAACAGGTAAACAGCCTGGGATTGTTGTTCCGAGAAGATGGAAACCAGTACATTGGCTCCTGTGACCTCTGTACCCCCTGAAGACTGCACGTGCATGACGGCACGCTGCAGAATACGCTGAAACGCCAATGTTGGCTGCGTTTCGCGCTCACTGTCTTCCGGCAAAGTCGGCAGGTTGTCAGCAAGAAAATCACTCAGTTCCTGGCGCAGGGCGCTGATATCAACATGGCAGGCCTTCAATACAGCCAGCGCCTGTCCGTTTTCCAGCAACGCCAACAACAGATGCTCGACGGTGAGAAACTCGTGAGAACGCTGACGCGCGTAGTTGAATGCCTGACTGAGGGTCTGTTCGAGTTCTTTACTTAACATTGCGCTCCACCTTTTGGCTGGATATCGAACCGGGTCATTCCTCTTCCATCGTACACTGCAATGGATGGCCGTGGCGTTGAGAATAGCTGTTGACCTGTTCGACTTTCGCTTCAGCTATCTCATAAGTAAAAATACCACACAAGGCACTGCCTTCCGTGTGAACTTGCAACATGGTCCGCGTGGCACGCTCACGCCCCATGCCAAACAGGCCTTCCAGAACCTCAACCACAAAATCCATAGGCGTATAGTCGTCATTGAGCATAATCACCCGATACTTGGGCGGCTGCTTCAAATCGGGCTTGGCCGGCGCGACAGCGTATTCGTTGTCGCCGTGCCAATCGTGATCGTGTTCCTCACTCATGCGTTCAGTTTAACCTGCTATAGCTTCATCAATCATTTTTTGCAATTCGCCGTTTTCATACAGCTCCATGACGATGTCACAACCACCAACCAGGTCACCGTTGATGTAGAGCTGAGGGAAGGTCGGCCAATCTGCATAACGGTGCAGATTTTCACGCACTTCCGGTTCGGCCAGTACATTGACATAAGCAAACTCTGCACCACATGCCGCTACGGCTTGTGAAGCACGACTGGAAAAACCGCATTGTGGGAATTCCGGTGTGCCTTTCATAAACAGGATGACCGAGTTGCCTTGAATCGCCTGTGTAATCCGCTCCATTACGTCCATTAGTTGTTCCTCAAAAATAAGTTGGAAAAATGCTGTTAGTAGAATGGGGACGGCTGTCTCAATTTCAAGCTTAGGCTAGTTATAATCCAGCTGCAATAGGCCTAAAATGCCGTCCAATCCATTGTGATTAATTGCGGTGTCGGCCTCTGCCTGCACCTTGGGTTTAGCGTGATACGCCACGCTCAAACCGGCGGGCTTCATCATTAACAAATCATTAGCGCCATCGCCTACTGCCAGCGCCTGAGAGTGAGAAATTCCCAGCTCATCACAGCAGCGTTGCAGAAAGTCTGCCTTGGCCTGTGCGCCGCAGATATCGCCATCAACCTCACCGGTGAGCTTACCGTCCTTTTCAGCAAGACGGTTTGCCTGGGTAAAGTCCAGCCCCAAACGGTGTTTGAGACGGTCCGTAAAGAAGGTGAACCCACCCGACACCAAAGCCAGTTTGACGCCGCTGTTTTTGAGCGTTTGCACCATGACTTCTGCCCCTGGATTCAGCTTCAGACGCTCTTCGTAAACACGTTCGAGTACTGAAACATCCAGACCTTTTAACAAAGACACGCGTTTTCTGAGCGAAGTTTCGAAGTCAATATCGCCACGCATTGCCGCCTCAGTAATTTCGGCCACCTGCGGTTTGAGATTCATAAAATCGGCAATTTCATCAATGCACTCAATACTGATCAGTGTCGAGTCCATATCGGTCACCAACAGGCCTACTTTGGTGCTGTCAAAGCCCTCTGGCAGTGCATTGATATCAAAATCGTATTGCTGACGCAGCGCAGTGATATCAGTCACCGACGCGTCATTGATCACCGCAAAACGGTCACGCCAGTTCAACGTGCCGCCAAGCTGTTGTGCAACGGTTTCTGCCTGCTCTTTGTCCAGGGCTGAACCCTGCAGGATAAGTTGTGTCATGCCGTGTCCGCTTGATAAAAAATCGGCGAGACTGATCACTCAGCTCGCCGATAAATTTCCGTTATGAAACCTTTAGAACTGAGGTTTTACCGGTGCAGATTTGTAGCGTTCTACGCTGGCTACAATCTCGGCTTCCGCTTCGGCTTTACCAACCCAGCCGTCAACTTTGACCCACTTGTTCTTTTCCAGGTCTTTGTAGTGCTCGAAGAAGTGTGCCAGCTGAGCCAGCAGACGTGGTGAAACGTCACCGATATCTTGTACATCGTCATACATTTTGTCATGTGGTACGGCGATAACTTTGGCATCAATACCCGACTCATCGGTCATTTTCAGCATACCAACCGGACGGCAAGCCACAACAGAACCGCTAATCAGGGCGTAAGGACTGACTACCAGGACATCGACCGGATCACCATCATCAGACAGCGTGTGTGGAATGTAACCGTAGTTGGTTGGATAGAACATCGCCGTGTTCATGAAACGATCAACAAACAGTGCGCCGGTTTCTTTGTCGACTTCATACTTCACAGGATCAGAGTGTGAAGGAATTTCAATGATGACATTTACGTCTTGTGGCAGGTTAGCGCCCGATCCAACACGGTCGAGATTCATAGTGACTGAGCTCCAGTTTAAGTGTGAACAAATCCACTGATTATAGAAGAAAAAGCGACTGGATAAAACTCAGTTTGACCATGGCTTTTGAGTATCACTCAAGCGGAATCATTTCGAAATCTTCTTTGAGCGCACCACAATCGGGGCAGACCCAGTCATCCGGAATGTCTTCCCAGGCCGTGCCCGGCGCAATGCCCTCTTCGGGCATACCTTCTGCTTCGTCATAGACAAAGCCACACACGGTACAAATCCACTTTCTCATGATGACCTCCTCTGCTTAGCGAACAAGTAGCATCACACCGACTGCGAACAACACCAGCGAAAACAGCCGGCTTAACTTTTGATGAGACAGGTGACGGGCCAATCTGGCGCCGACCGGGGCCACGAACACACTGGTTGAAATAATACCGAGAAATGCCTGCCAGTGTACAAAACCCGTTTGCCACGGTCCGCTCACTTGATGTACTTGCGTGCCCATCCAGATAAAGCCTAACACGCCACTGGCCGCTATCGGCAAACCACAGGCGGCGGCCGTGCCCACAGCCTTCTGCATTTGCTGGCCGGCCATCACTAAATAAGGTACCACCAGTGTACCTCCGCCGATGCCGACCATGGCCGATATAACACCTGTCAACAGCGCATAACTACTCGTCGCAACCGGCTTTAATAAGGTCAAAGACAGAGCATGTGGTGCCGGTAGCCAGAGTCTGGCAGCCATCAATAAGGCAAACACAGCGAAGATTCCCTGTAAAAAATGACTCGACAGACTCGCCGCAAGAACCGCACCGGACAGACTTCCCACAATTAACCCCGGTGCCAGCTTCGCCACCAGTGGCCACTGGGTAGTGCCGTAACGATGGTGAGCCCGCATGGATGACAAGGAAGTGATACAGATCGTCATTAACGATGTGCCTATCGCCACATGAATGGCAATCTCCGCAGACATGCCCTGCCAGCTGAATACCGTCATTAATATCGGCACGATGATGAGTCCGCCACCGATACCGAACAAACCGGCTAGCAAACCGGCCACCACGCCAGCGAGAGCAAAGCTCAACCACGCTATCAACAATACTGTTCTCCTGATAAATACGGCCGCAGGCCTTGACTTTACTTGCCATTACGATACAGGTATAAGAAACCGAGCAACACCAAAACGTAAACAAGGAGCATCACCCAGCAACACCTTTCTAATCATAATAACGAGGTAAGACTTATGACGTCACTCAGCACCGTCCCTGCCATTCTGGGTATTTTTGGACTTATTTGCGCCTATCTGGTCTACAACAAGGTCAGGTCTCATCCACCCGGGACCGGCAAGGTTGTCGATATCGGCGATCAGATCCATTTGGGCGCAATGGTGTTTATGCGCGCTGAGTACTCCCGCCTCGCTATTTTCTGCCTCATATGCATTATTGCACTGGGTTTATCCGATTTAGGCTGGCACACTGCGCTGGCCTTTTTTATAGGTGCCATCAGCTCCGCCACCGCCGGTTTTATCGGTATGTATACGGCCACGCAGGCCAACGTCCGTACCGCTGTCGCGGCGCGTGATAAAGGCGCATCGGAAGCCCTGACCGTTGCCTTTTTCGGCGGATCCATTATGGGCCTGACTGTCGCAGCCATGGGGTTACTGGGTCTGGGTATCCTTTATCTAATGTATGGCAGTGACCCGCATAGTGCCCACACCATTCATGGTTTCGGCATGGGCGCCTCTTCTGTTGCCCTGTTTTCACGTGTCGGTGGTGGTATTTACACCAAATCTGCTGATGTCGGTGCCGATCTGGTCGGCAAGGTCGAAGCAGGTATACCCGAAGATGACCCGCGTAACCCCGGCGTTATTGCTGATAATGTCGGTGACAATGTGGGTGATGTTGCCGGTATGGGGTCGGATATTTTCGAATCCTACTGTGGGGCAATGATCGCCAGTATCGCGATTGCCTCGACCATGAGTGCAATAGCGGTCAGCCAACTGGCCGACTCACAATCGACCCTGATGTTTATGCCCCTGGCACTCGCGTCTGTCGGTTTGCTGTGCTCAGTCGCTGGCATTCTGGCGGTCAAAGTGTTCTCCAGTAAAAGCCCGGAAGTCGCACTGCGTATCGGCACGATGGGGGCGTCACTGCTATTTATTGCCGTGTCCTGGCTGCTTATCACCAGTCTGGGTGGTCTGACAAACCTGTGGGTTGCGGTACTTTCCGGCGCTATCGGTGGCATTGTGATTGGTCTGAGCACCGAGTATTACACTGGCGGTGCCCCGGTGCGTAAACTGGCTGGCAGCGGTGAAACCGGTCCTGCGACGGTAATGATCGGCGGTCTGGCTTTGGGCATGCAGTCTGTTGCCATTCCGGTGGTGACTATTGCAGCCATCATCTTCACCTCCAGCTACTTTGCCGGTCTCTACGGTGTCGGTATTGCTGCCGTTGGCATGCTTGCCACTGTGGGAATCACCATGGCTATCGATGCCTATGGCCCGGTTGCCGATAATGCTGGCGGTATTGCTGAAATGGCGGAGATGGGCAAGGAAACACGTCATATCACTGACTCACTCGACGAACTCGGTAATACAACTGCAGCGATTGGTAAAGGTTTTGCCATTGGTGCAGCTGCGCTTGCGGCCTTAGCCATTATCAGTGCCTATATCGAAACCATTAGCCTGCACGACCCGAGTTTTGCCCTGTTAATCAATAATCCACAGGTGCTCATGGGCATGTTCCTCGGCGGCATATTCCCATTCCTGGTCAGTGCCCTGACTATGACGGCGGTAGGCGATGCAGCCTTTGACATGATTCGCGAGATCCGCCGTCAGTTCAAAGAGATTCCGGGACTGCTCGAAGGTACTGCCAAACCCGACACAGCTCGCTGTGTGGATATCGCGACCAAGGCGGCGTTGAATAAGATGATTCTGCCAGGCACTTTGGCGGTTCTGGCGCCGGTTGTGGTCGGTTTCGGTCTTGGCGCCGAAGCACTGGGTGGCATGCTCGGCGGCGCTTTGATCTGCTGCGTGATGATGGCGCTGATGATGGCTAATGCCGGTGGCGCATGGGACAACGCGAAAAAACACGTGGAAAAAGGCAACCACGGCGGTAAAGGCTCTGATGTGCATAAAGCTGTGGTCGTCGGCGATACCGTAGGTGACCCACTCAAAGATACCTCCGGTCCGTCGATGAATATCCTGATCAACGTTATGGCAATCGTAAGTCTGGTTATTGCACCACTCTTGATCTAATCAACATCGACATTTCATACTGCAAGGCCACCTTCGGGTGGCCTTGTTATTTTTGGAAACATACCTTGTCGACATCAGCCTCAACCATCAGTCACCGCCGCGTCTGGACTATTGCCGGGCCGATGATTTTAGCCAATTTGTCCACACCGTTACTCGGCATGGTCGATACGGCCGTGGTCGGCCACCTTTCCTCGCCAATTTATCTAGGCGCAGTAGCCTTGGGCACAATGATCTTTACCTTTCTCTTCTGGAGCTTTGGTTTTCTGCGCATGGTTACAACAGGACTGACCTCGCAGGCTACTGCAGCTGACAGTGAGACGCAGACAAGAGCGGTGTTAATACAGTCCGGTCTGCTGGCTCTGCTCATTGCTTCTGGTTTATTGCTGTTACAGACCCCGATAGGCTGGCTGGCCTTTCATTTTATCGATGGCAGTCCGGATGTACTGGCACAGGCGCAAAGCTACTACGAGATTAGAATCTGGAGTGCGCCAGCCACCCTGCTTAACTACGCCATTTTAGGCTGGCTGATTGGATTGGAAGCCTCGCGCTCAGCACTGCTGATCGTTTTGCTGATCAATATCAGCAATATTGTTTGTGATCTGCTGCTGGTCAATGTGTTTGGCATGAAGGCCGATGGCGTCGCCCTGGCTTCCGTTATGGCCGAATATGTCGGCCTCGGGTTTGCCGTGTTTCTGCTCTACCGACGTCAGTTCAGACTGGGTGAGGTACAACTTGTCCGCGAATTGAAATCGCTTTTCGCCAATCACCACAGTCTCAATCTGCATGGCAACTTTATGCTGAGAACCCTGTGCCTCATCTTCAGTTTTGCCTTTTTTACCAATCAAGGTGCCAAGGCCGGTGATGAAGTTTTGGCCGCCAATATGGTGCTGCTCAACTTTATTACCTTTATGGCTTATGTGCTGGATGGTTTTGCCAATGCCACAGAGGTCTTAAGTGGTAAAGCGATCGGTTTACGCAATAAAAACCTGCTGGTTAAAAGCCTCTACATCACAGGCTTGTGGTCTTTACTGACGGCTTGTCTGTTCAGCCTCGGCTGCTGGTTGTTCGGTACAGAAATTATTGCGCTGTTGACCAGCATCGATGACGTCAGTGTACTGGCTCAGCAGTATCAATTCTGGGTGATAGTAGCGCCGGTGATTGCTGTCTGGTCGTATTTATTTGATGGCCTGTTTGTCGGCGCAACATTAGGCCGCGAAATGCGCAATACGATGCTGTTTTCAGTGTTTGTCTGTTACCTGCCAGCCTGGTATCTGCTGCAGGGTTACGGCAACCATGGCCTATGGGCCGCCTTGATCATACTGCTGGCCGCCAGAGGACTAAGCCAGAGCAGTTATCTACCGCGAATCTTTAGACGACTTGACTAGAGCAGTCAGACGGTAGTGCCTGAATCCCAGCCTGAGCGGCGATCCTGACGACGGTCTTTGCCCGAACGTCGATCATCTTTGTCCAGTTCGAAGCGAAACATATCACGGCGATCACCACCTGAGCGTCGATGCTCCTTGCGGCGTTCTTCCTGTTTCCACTCCTGGCCTTGCTGATTGGCCGCTTTATCCTGTTGATTTTCCATCATACTGTCTCCCTTGCTTTTTCTTTTGAAGCTACTCCCGGCCACGACAGTTTGTCAATCAATCGTGGAGGATATCAAAGCGGCGTTTTTCACCACTAAACGGACAGTCGAAAGTTAGGCAATAGGCCGTTAGTTGAAGGTTTTCTGTTAACTGTGTCGCGCCATACATGCGGTCACCAACCACCGGAAATCCGAGTCCGGCACTGTGACGACGGATCTGATGTTTACGTCCGGTTTCAATTCGTACATCAAGCAAACTTCGCTGTCGGTCAGTATCATAGTCAATGCGGGTAAAATAACTGACGGCATGGCGCCCATCCAGTGACTGCTCGACCCGAACCGGCGACTCAGCAGACTCTGCCGGAAACTCTCCCTCGACCCAAATCCGGTAACGTTTATCAATAGCACGGCTCTGGAATAAAGCGGATAATCGCGCAGCGGCCTGTTTTTCATGTGCCACTATGATGAGACCGTTGGCAGCACGATCGAGACGGTGAACAACAAAGGCGCTACGCTCAGGTTTCAGATGCTGTTCTGCCCAACGCGTCACCGTGCAGTGATCCCCCCACTTCGAGCCCTGTGAAAGCATGCCATAAGGTTTGTTCCAGATACTGTAATGACCAAAATCCGCTACTAATTCCGGTTCAACCGGAGTCTGCTCTAATACCGTCTTATCGTAGTAAAGGTGGAGAACCTGACCTGGTTTCAAGCTGCGTTTTGCGCGGCGAATCCGCTGCGTCTTCTTGCCGATAGTCAACCAGACCGCGCCTTTGAGCATGATCTTCTTAATCGTTTGCTTGGATAATCCGGATTCAGCAGCCAGTAAATCGACGGCCGTCATCTCTGAATTGTTGACAGTAATATGTGTTTCAAAACGTGCTGAACTATAAGACATTTGATGATTGAACGCTTTGGCGTAGAATTTAAAGACTTAGGGATTTAATACGGATGTGGACTATGGTTATACCTGATTTGAAACAACTTTGCCTTGTTCTGGCCACATTACTGGTCAGTGTCAGCGTACATGCCCAGATATATAAGTGGGTCGACGAAAACGGCCAAACGCATTATTCACAGCAGCCACCTGCATCCGGTCCGGCACAAGTTGTCGATGTGCCGCCCCCACCTCCCATCGATTCTGACACCGCGCAGGAAGAAGTGGACCAGTTGATTGAACAGCAACAGGCAACCGAGCAAGCTGAGCAGGAAGCACAGCAAAAAGCCGAGGAAGAAGCCCAGCAACAGGCCATCCTGGATGAGAATTGTCGCATTGCCCGTCAGAACCTGACCCAGTATCAAAATAATCCGGGCCGACGCGTCGTCGATGAAGAAGGTAATGTGACGCGCTTACGAGAGGAAGATCGCCAGCAGAAAATGCAGGAATTCCAGGAACAGATCGACCTCTACTGCCAATAAAAGGAGAAAAATATGCCCTATCTGAATATCAGAACCAACCAGACTGTCGCTGATCAATCAGCGCTGCTGAAAGCCGCCAGTCAGACGGTTTCCCAGGCATCCGGCAAACCGGAAAGTTACGTGATGGTCACCGTAGATGACAAGGCCGATATGTTATTCGGCGGAACCGATGCTCCAACCGCTATTCTGGATTACCGCTCGTTGGGACTGCCTGCAGATCGGCGCGCCTTCTCTGATGCCTTGTGCAGCATGATCAATCAACAGCTGGGCATTGATGGTGGCCGTATCTATATCAGCATGACAGACTCCGAACGCCAGAACTGGGGCTGGAACCACAGCACATTCTGATCCTTAATCACTTATTTATTAATTAGCTCGGCACTGCTGGCCTCCAGCGGTGCCATTTTGTCACACAGGAATAACAACAACACATGCGCGCTTCAAACCTGCTCATTTCCACTTTGAAAGAAACTCCGGCCGATGCCGAAATCGTCAGTCATCAATTGATGCTGCGGGCGGGCTTTATCCGTCGTCTGGCTTCCGGTTTGTATACCTGGTTGCCGATGGGCCTGAAAATTCTCAGAAAAACCGAAGCGATCATTCGTGAAGAAATGAACAGAAGCGGTGCCCAGGAAGTGCTGATGCCTTCCGTGCAGCCAGCCGAGCTCTGGCAGGAAAGCCAGCGTTGGGAAAAGTATGGCCCTGAACTGCTGCGTATTGTTGATCGTCATCAGCGTGATTTCTGCTATGGCCCGACCCATGAAGAAGTTATCACCGATCTGGTGCGTCAGGAAATTCGCAGTTACAAACAATTACCGGTCAACTTCTACCAGATTCAGACCAAGTTCCGTGATGAGATCCGCCCCCGTTTTGGCTTGATGCGCGCCCGTGAGTTCCTGATGAAAGACGCCTACTCTTTCCATCTGGATCAGGCCTCCTTGCAACAAACTTATGACGATATGTATGCGACCTATACGCGTATCTTTACTCGCATTGGTTTGGATTTCCGTGCTGTACAAGCCGACACCGGCAGCATTGGTGGTAATGCCTCGCATGAATTCCACGTGCTGGCCAACTCCGGTGAAGATGCAATTGCTTTCAGTGACAGCAGTGACTATGCGGCCAACGTCGAACTGGCCGAAGCGCTGGCGCCTGCTACTCCACGTGGAGCCGCATCAGAAGCGATGACCTCGGTAGATACACCGAAACAACACACTATTGATGAAGTCAGCCAGTTCCTTAATAGACCAGCGGCACAGTGCCTGAAAACACTGCTGGTTGACGGCGCCAAAGAAGGCACAGTGGTCGCTTTGGTTGTGCGTGGTGATCATGAACTCAATGAAATCAAGGCTGAAAAACACCCCTTGGTTGCGGCTCCGCTGACCTTTGCCACCGCAGAAAAAGTGCGAGAAGTCTGCGGCGCGAATATTGGTTCGATTGGTCCGGTCGGCCTGACCATTCCTGTCGTTGTCGACCACGCAGCTGCGCATGTGGCCGACTTTGTCTGTGGTGCCAATGAAGATGATAAACACCTGACTGGTGTGAACTGGGGACGTGATCTGGCTGACCCTGACACCGCTGATCTGCGTAATGTCGTTAGCGGCGACCCAAGTCCGGACGGCCAGGGCAAGCTGGATATTGCCCGAGGTATCGAGGTTGGTCATATATTCCAACTGGGCGAAAACTACAGCAGCAAAATGAATGCTGTTGTGCTGACCGAATCAGGCAAGTCACAGGTGATGACCATGGGCTGTTATGGCATCGGTGTATCGCGTGTCGTCGCTGCCGCGATTGAACAAAACCATGATGACCGCGGCATTATCTGGCCGGAAGCGATTGCCCCGTTCCAAGTGGCGTTGGTACCGGTGAACGCGCACAAAGCAGCACGAGTCAAAGAAAAAGCAGAAGAAATTTACCAACAACTGCTCGATGCTGGTATCGACGTGCTGCTGGATGACCGCGGTCTGCGTCCGGGCGTGGCCTTTGCTGATATGGAGTTGATGGGTATTCCGCACCGCCTGATCCTCGGAGAACGCGGCCTCGATAACGGCATGATTGAGTACAAAAACCGTCGCAGCGGTGAAGGTGAAGAGTTCTCACTGGATGACGTTATTGGCTCCCTTAAACAAAAACTAAGCTGAGTTTGTTATGAGTTGTATCAAGCAATCTGACCTTATCGACAGCGTGGCCGACGCGTTGCAGTTCATCGCCTGTTATCACCCCAAAGATTTTATCCAGGCGATGAGCAAGGCCTATGAACGCGAGCAGTCCCCTTCTGCCCGTGATGCGATAGCGCAGATCCTGGTCAACTCACGCATGTGTGCGGAAAACAACCGTCCCATCTGCCAAGACACCGGCATCGTCAATGTCTTCGTCAAAGTCGGCATGAATGTCAGCTGGTTAGCGGATATGAGCCTAGAAGACATGATTAACGAGGGTGTCCGCCGTGCTTACCTGCATCCGGACAATGTATTGCGCGCTTCCGTCGTTGCCGATCCACTGGGCAGTCGTCAGAACACCCGCGATAACACCCCAGCTGTGATTCACACCGAGCTAGTGCCCGGTAACAAGGTCGACATTCTGATAGCCGCCAAGGGTGGTGGCAGTGAAAACAAGGCCAAGTTCACTATTCTTAACCCCAGTGACAGTCTGGTCGACTGGGTGCTCGACACCGTGCCCAAAATGGGCGCGGGCTGGTGTCCACCGGGCATGCTCGGCATCGGTGTCGGTGGCACAGCAGAAAAAGCCATGTTGATGGCGAAAGAGTCGCTGATGCACCCCATCGACATTCAGGAGCTGATTGACCGAGGTCCGCAAACCGCCGCTGAGAAACTGCGTGTTGAGTTGTATGAAAAGGTCAATAAACTGGGAATTGGTGCTCAGGGTCTGGGTGGCCTTACCACCGTGCTTGATGTCAAAGTCAATGACTACCCTACCCATGCAGCCTCACTGCCGGTCGCGATGATTCCAAACTGCGCGGCCACCCGCCATATTCATTTCACTCTCGATGGCAGCGGCCCGGCTGAGTTTGAGCCACCGTCGCTGGATGACTGGCCGGACATCACCTGGGAAGCGGCTGAAAATACCCGTCATGTGGATCTGGATACCGTGACGCAGGCTGATATTGAACAATGGCAGCCAGGTGAAACCCTGCTGCTGAGCGGCCACCTGTTAACTGGTCGCGATGCAGCGCATAAGAAGATCGCCGATCTGCTCAGCAAGGGCGAATCGCTACCGGAAGGGCTGGATTTTCATAACCGTTTTATCTACTACGTCGGGCCTGTTGATCCGGTCGAAGGCGAAGTCGTGGGTCCCGCTGGTCCGACCACTGCGACCCGCATGGATAAATTTACCGACATGATGCTGCAACAAACCGGTTTGCTTGGCATGATCGGTAAAGCGGAACGTGGCGATGCCACTATCGCCAGCATCAAACAGCACCGCTCTGTCTATTTGATTGCTATCGGTGGTGCCGCCTATCTGGTCTCCAAAGCGATTAAGTCATCACGCATGATTGCCTTTGAAGAACTCGGTATGGAAGCCATTCGTGAGTTTTACGTGGAAAATATGCCGGTCACTGTTGCCGTCGATAGTCAGGGAGAATCGGTACATAAAACCGGCCCGAAAGAATGGCGCATCAAACTGGAAGCGCTTACAATCGAATCATAAGCCGCTATTTGTAAGGAGACAGCCCTGATGAGTATTGCCATTCCGCTACATCTTCTGGCTGCCGTGATATGGGTAGGCGGCATGTTCTTCGCTTATATGGTCCTGCGTCCTACCGCTGCCAATCAACTCCCTCCTGAACAACGCCTGCCGCTGTGGAGCGGTGTTTTCAGCCTGTTTTTTAACTGGGTGTGGCTTGCCATAGCCACCTTGCTGATTAGTGGTTTCTGGATGGTTCACCTGCTTGGCGGTATGGGCGGTGTCGACGGCGTTGGTGTACATGTTCATATCATGCTGCTGACCGGTGTGTTTATGATGCTGATCTTTATGCATGTCTATTTTAACCCGTTCAAAAAACTCAAATGGGCGGTCGCTGAACACGACTGGATCGCGGGCCGCAATGCCCTAACCCAAATCCGTCAGTTGGTATTGCTAAATCTGATCCTGGGACTGATTACCATTTTGGTTGGCGCTTCCGGACGCTACTGGCCGATCTAATGAAGACCTGTCTGTCTGCTCTGTTTCTTAGCCTGCTCAGTGCAAGCCTGCATGCCGAGTCGATAAAGCGAATTCAAAACGCTGACGGCAGTATCGAGTTCAGCAACCAGTCGGCACCGGCCAGCCAGTTCACCGTCATTTACAAATCGCAGACCGGTAACGGCTTTGTGTTTTCCGATCAAAAACCACAGCATGGCAGCTTTGAAGTCCTCAAATACAGCTGTTTCGCCTGTAATCCTGACTCCAAAATTAACTGGCACACGATTAGCCTCAATACCGCCTCTTACGCCACTGATGTGAACCGAATCGCGAAAAAGTATGCGGTTGACCCAGCGCTGGTACGTGCGGTTATCCATGCTGAATCGGCCTTTAATGCCAAAGCCATCTCCAGTAAAGGCGCGCAAGGTCTGATGCAACTGATGCCGGGTACAGCCAGTGATTTAGGTGTCAGAAATGCAATGGATGCAAGTCAGAACATCGAGGGTGGCGTGAAGTATCTTGCTGCGCTACTAAAACAGTTTGATGGTGATATCAAACTGGCGACGGCTGCCTATAATGCCGGCCCTAATGCGGTTAAGAAATATAATGGCATACCGCCCTACTCTGAAACCAAAGTCTACGTCGAACGCGTCGGCATTCTGCACAACCGCTATCGCACAGAAAGCTAGCCCGTTCAATTTAGCTTTGTGACGGCAACTTCAAGGTCAACACCCCATCGCGCTGGGTCATATCCAGATGTTTCATAAAACTCATTCCGAGTAACACCACGTCATCCGGCATATGCGGGTTAATACTGGCTCTCACCTGTTGCAACTGAATGCCACCCAATTGCACAGTATCCAGCTCGGTCTGATAAACAGAAATGACGCCATTGGCAGTTGAAACCTGACTGCGACGACCTTTCGCCAGACCAAGCTCTTCAGCAATACCAGCAGGCACACTGACATGGGTAGCACCGGTATCCAGCAGAAAATTGACCGGCTGACCGTTAATCAGCCCCGGTGCCAGATAATGACCGGCACGGTTACGCTGCAGCACGACCTCGCCGCTCGTCGAGTCCAGCTCAAGTAAGGCGTGATTGGGGTTGTCGCGCTCCTGAATAAAGCCGTTAAAGAACAGCGTCAGTGAGCCCATTAATAACAGCCAGAACAACACGGTAATGGCTTTTCCGGAAAAAATAGTGGGTAGTTCAGGTGCACTCATACGCTTATTCTAGCGTTGCCTGCGAATAATGACAGCCATAAAATCCTTATATTTTGCGGGCTTATTAATCAGCCGAACTGCGTTAGAATGTCGCACCAAACAGGAAGGTGCCTTATTAACTCGATCAGTATTCTGGGTCGTGGCTGGCTAGGTCTGCCGCTGGCCCGGCGTTTATCTCAACTCGGTCATCGCATTCGCATTTCGACACGCAGTGCAGCCAAGCAGGCTGAATTGTCTGCGCAAGGTCTGTCTGGCTATCTGTTTGATATTGATCGCACCGATGCCCTCTCCCTCGAGTTGCTTGATAGCGACACCCTGATCATCGCGATTACCAGCAAAAATAAAGAAGGCTTCCAACGTCTCATTGCTGCCCTGGCTGATAGCAAAGTCCGGCAGGTACTCTTTATCAGTTCCAGTTCGGTCTATCAAAACCTCAACCGTGAAGTCAGTGAGGATGAAGCTGCTGAAGACCCTGAACATCCGCTTTATCAAATCGAAAACCTATTCCGAACAAATACCAACTTCACCACCAGCGTTATCCGTTTCAGCGGACTGGTTGGTCCCAAACGTCATCCGGGGCGTTTTTTCCGTGGTGGAAAAACCGTCAAGCAACCCGATGCCCCCATTAATCTCATTCACCTCGATGACTGTATTGGCCTGATAGAAACCATTATCAAGCAATCTGCCTGGGGTGAGGTATTTAATGGCTGCAGTGATACACACCCCATCAAACGTGAGTTTTATCCTCTGGTAGCAAAAGCAATCGACATGCCCTGCCCGGCATTTTCAGATGCGCAGACATCAGGCTACAAAATTGTCGGCAATGACAAAATCAAACATCAGCTCGGCTACCAGCTTCAACACCCTGACCTGCTCAAGCTCTATAACGCCAACCACTTCGAGCGATAAAATTCTTATTTGATAATCACTTACTCATAGTAAGTTCTTTGGATTAGTTTAAGTTTCGTATTTTCCTATGGTAGTATGCCAGCAATTTTTGGCCAGCCTAATGCTCGTCAGGAAGAGGCCGAAACGCAACACCAAGTCCGAATTGGTTATTTTTTGAACAATTTAGCGAGATAGTTCAAAGAATCCTCTGCTTGATCTGCGTATTCTGCCAACCAGATAACTAACCAAGAAAACGGAAGTCATTTGAGGTTCGCCTCTAATGCAAGTCAAAAAACTGCATCTGAATCCCAATCCCCGGATTGGGATCCGTTTTCAGTGTGGCTGACTTTCTTGGGGCGATAACTTTTCGTATTAATAAGGAAAATTCGCCCAATGACGAAACCCGTGAAGTTGTTTATTCAGCCATACGCGGCGCTATTCTTTGCCATTATTTTCATCAGTTTTCTTCTTTCCCATGCTGCACATGTGCAAGCAGCAGATAATCCTGCTGACAGCAACCCGCGTCAAAAAGCACACGCCTTAACTCAATCACTCTTAGCTTTGAGCTTGGCTTATCAACAGGCAGAACAACATGCTAAAGACAGAGCTCTAGAGCAACTGCACAACACTGCAAAAAGCCGTCATGACTTCCTATTAGGCCTTATCAAGGACGATCCGGCGACCGTTTTAGAGGTCTCCCTGACCGCTAAAGACAAATCAAATATGCCGGAAGAAGTTCGAGACTTCATTGAAGAAAAAGTAGAATTCGAAGGCCATCTAAAACTGCTTTATGCCGATTATGACGACAGCCCAGCTGAGTTACGGCATTATCTCGAAGGTGAAGATAACAGTCGTATCTCGCTTCATTTCAAAAATCCCCCAAAAGGCCTAAAGACGGGGCAACAGGTGAAAGCCAATGGTCTTTTCTTTGAGGCTGATGAAGATAATGAAGGTACGCTGGGCGCCATGGCGTTGGAGTCTGACGAAGGCATTATGACCTTAGCATTGGGTGGCACGGGTACAGATGGTACAGCGAGTCAGTCAGCCAGTCTGGGTGAACAGTCTGTTGCTGTCATTTTGGTTAACTTTCAGGATAAGTCTGATGAACCAATCAGTGTCGATGCCGCACATAACCTGGTGTTTACTCAAACCAACGACTTTATGCTGGAAAGCTCGTTTGGCCAGAACTGGTTAGCTGGTCAAACCACAGGTTGGTATACGCTACCTATCAATCAAACCTGTATTGATACTGAAATTGCTAACGCAGCCAAACAAATGGCAGCGGCAAATCAAGTCGACCTGTCACAGTTTTCACGGATCATCTATATGTTCCCTAACAACCCCTCTTGCGGCTGGTCTGGCTTGGGTACTGTGGGTGGCACACAATCTGAAACCTGGATCAACGGTCGCTTTGAAGTCAGAGTCGTGGGGCATGAATTAGGGCATAACTACGGTCTGCATCATGCACATTCTCTTGAGTGCGGTTCAAACACAACCGGTAATAACTGCATGTCACAAGAGTATGGTGATAAATACGACATTATGGGTATGGATTTCGCGGCGCATTACAATGCCTACCATAAAGAGCAACTAGGTTGGTTAAGCAAGGCTAATGCGGACATCGTCGAAGTGAGCACCAGTGGTCAGTACTCTCTTAATGTTTATCAGACTGCTTCTGGAACACGAGCGGTAAAAATCCCCAAAGGGCTTGATGCCTCAGGTAATCAACAGTGGTACTACATTGAGTACCGCCAGCCGGTCGGGTTCGATACCTATCTGCAAAACTATCCAGCCATTACCAATGGCGTGATCGTCAGAACGGCAACCGATCAAGACATCCGTAGCAGTTATCTCTATGACATGACCCCCGACAGCTCTACCTATTTCGACTGGGATGATGCCTCGCTATCACAGGGGCAAACATATCAGGATAGTAATGCGGGCTTTACCGTGTCTGTTATTGGCATGAATAGCAACACTGCCACGCTGGATATCGTTGTTGCTGGCAATGGTGGTGGCACAGGCGGTGGTGGTAACACTGATCCAACACCGGATAATCAGGCCCCTGTTGCGGTGAACGATACTGCGGCGACAGCGGTGAATGCCAGTATTGCTATTGCTGTGCTGAGCAACGATTATGATGCAGATAATCAGGCTATTACGGTTGTGTCTGCAACCAGCCCTTCTAATGGTTCGGTGTCAATTAATGCCGATGGCTCGGTTACCTACAAACCACGCCGTAAATTTACTGGTTCTGACACATTCAGCTATACCATTTCAGACGGGGTGGATACCGCGACAGCGACCGTGAGTATTTCTGTAGAAAACACCACATCAGGTGGTGGCAGTGGCGGAGGCCCTGGTGGCGGTAAAGGTGGCGGTAAGAACAAATAAGCCACACAACTCACCAAAAGTAAGGGGGAGAACACATGTTCTCCCCCTTCCCTTTACTCCTATCTTATTGACTTGCTTCGTTCACTAAAGCGATTACTCCTCTGGCTCAGGAACAGGGCAAGTACCATCCGGACACAGTTTACACATTGCACTAACAGGGATTCCGCTGTTTATAGTGCCACCACCCAGAATAGCAGGCAGTGTACCGACGGCCACAACCACATCCGTGAAGAGTGCACATTCAGGATCGGTAGGATCTTGTCCAGGGATCGCGACACCAACTGAAGTAGGTGTATATGAACCACTGTATGGTGAGATATCGCCAGCGACACCTGACTTAGCAAGATTGGTAGAGGTTGGAGCAATCTCAGTACCATTTGCAATAACGAGTGCAGCGGTGGTATCCAATGGATCATGGCTTTCGAAGACCTTGACGTTAGTCAGAGGCACATCGCTTAAGTTAGTGACATTACCATCGAAGTCAACATTGATGGAGACATTACTTGCGCCAATTGTCAGCGAAGTATCACAGGCTTTTGACACACTAATACCCGTTGTTGGGGTAAATGGTGGACAATTTGCTGTTGCACTATCCGTTACATTCACACTACCGGTACTTGCAGATACAGTGACTGTATCACTTGGTGCATTTGAAGTCGTGTCAAAGGTTGCACGGTAACAAACACTCGCATTAGCGGCTAAGGAAGCTAATGGGAAGTCTTGCAGTTTAGCCCCTGTTGGCAGACCACTATCACAAGCATAGGCACCAAAGGCTGTGCCAGCAGTAATGGCTGGGTTGTCTGACAATGTCACATTACTTACAGCACCGAAGCCAATGTTGGTCACTTTACCTTCAATGGTGTATTGCAATGTGGTTGAATTTAGCAATACAGGTGATGTACAGCTTTTAGTCACTTCAATGCCGCACACATTAAATGGGAACAGCAGGAAGTTTTTGGTTTGTGCCTGAATCGAAGTTGAAGCACGATCGGTAGCCATCGCACTGGATACACAGGTCAGGCTTGGTGATATTTCAGAAAGATTGGCACCAATTTCTAAAAATGAACCAGGCTGCTGGGCTTGTGGGTTATCCCATGGCAAACTGGGTGTGTTTTCATTAGTTGTGGCACAAAGATCATGAACGTCGTTGCCATCAACATCGACACAGAATGTCCCCGGGGTTTCCAGCAAATTTTGTGAGCGAGCAATTTCAACCAAATTACCGCTCATCCATTCAAACACCGCCACTTCACCAATTTTACCCCCTTGGTCGTGGTCGACAGCGACATAAATATCGCCTTCAGCATGGACACCATCAAAGTCACCTGTGGCAGGATCAGCTTCGATATTGTTACCAAATAACCAGAATGCAGTGGTTGCTGTACCATTCGTGACTTCACGGTTGGCCATACAGTAGACGACTAATTCACCAGCAACGTTATAAGCTGAACAAGCAGCGTGTTCAATGTTGTTTTTCGGTGGCGATGAACCCACTTCAAAATGCCATTGATCGATATCCCTGACGTCTTTTGAGCCTTGACGGAATACATACATGTCCGTATCAGGCACAATGAAACTTGAAACAAATGCACCACCTAAAACATCGTTGGTGCCACCATTCCAGTGTGTATTCCAGTCATCGTTAGGCAGACCGACCTGATTATTTTCCACGGAATCACCATCTAATTCGATACCGGGGTTGTTGGGAAAATCATCTGCTGAAGCGAAACCCGTTGCCATCAGTAGTCCCAGACAACAGCATTTCGCTATAAAACGTTTACAAAAAATATCCATACTTTTTCTCCTTTATGTGTTTGCATCCTAGGAATGCATCACATTTTTATTTGTCCACGCGCTGGTCTGTCAGCAATCAACATGCATTGCTTTACCCAGCACATAGCTTTGATGGCAAACTTCAAGCCATGGAATGTATCTATATGTTTTATATAGCTTTTATGTGATTTATTTGTGTTAAAGAAAGGGTTGATTGAAGCGCAACTGTTTCAGTATTGATACAGCACAACGGATTACCGGCAAGGTATTCACTGTAAAGTGAGGCATAGCAACGTTTTGGAGACGATAAATGAACGTGGTGAGAGTGTTTCAGAAATGAAACAGTCGACGGAATTAGTCGATTTTCAGCTGATATTTGTTAATCAAGCGATGCAACGTGACCCGTGAAATTCCCAGTAATTCAGCCGCTTGACTAATATTGTTCTGGCTTTGTCTGAGTCCGCCCTGAATTGCATTACGATCTGCATCAGCGCGACTCTCTTCCAGTGTGCTGTGGTCTCTTGGGTGCTGGCGTTTTTCAAGCTCTAAATCTTTGGGCTGGATCAGGCGGTGTTCACACATGATTTGTGCATGCTGGATAGCGTTTGCCAGCTCCCTGACATTACCTTTCCATACATGCTGTTGAATGACATGCATAGCTTCAGCACTCAAACCTTTTGCCATCGAGCTGGCGGCGCACAAGTCATGATTGAGGAAATAACGGCAGAGTAACTCTATGTCCTCATCGCGTTCTCGCAATGGCGGCACTTCAAGGTGAAGTACATTCAAACGGTAAAACAAATCTTCACGAAACTGACCTTTAACCATGGCCTGTTTGAGATCAATATTGGTAGCGGCAATAATCCGTATATCGACAGGTATTTCATCTCGACCACCGACTCTGACGATGGTGTTTTCCTGCAAAAAACGTAGAAGATTAGCCTGTTGTGATAACGGTAAGTCACCGACTTCATCGAGAAATAGCGTCCCTCCATCACTGGCTTCAATGCGTCCTATTTTTCGCTTATAAGCACCTGTAAACGCCCCTTTCTCATAACCAAATAACTCAGCTTGCACTAAGCTATCCGCCAAGCTACCGCAGTTAATGACGACCAGTTGCTTGTCTGAGCGTCGCGAGTGATAGTGAATGGCATTAGCGACTAATTCTTTACCCGTCCCTGTTTCGCCGCTAATCAAGACGGGGGCATCTAATTTGCAGACCTTATCAATTTGATTGAACAGGGTTTGCATCGCCTTGCTTTTACCGATAATGCCAAAACGCGAATAACTACTAGAACTTATTCGGGCAGGATTTTTGGTGACTTCGGCCATGCCATAGGCGTGACCTAGCACGGCCAGAAACAACTCACTCTGAATCGGCTCGTGATGATAATCAAAGCAATACGCCGAGATGGTGCAGTCAAGCTCTGCTTGTCTACTGGCACTGAGCTCTGATCGCTCAGGCAGTAATAAAATCCAGTTAGTCTCGGACTCCCGTCCCATTAGGTCTGGTAAAGACTGGTGGTATGCCTCAATATCAGCCAGCTCGAGCGAGATGACACCCACTAATGGCTTATCCTGTCTGAGGATAATTCTGGCCTGTGTTATCGTGTCGGCTAAAAGAATCGACCAGCCATGCGACGCAAGCAGGTCAAACAGCGCCTGGGAAGTTCCGGAAGGCGAAAATAACAATATTTGGCGCTGCGATTCACTTCCCATAAGCCTACCCTCGATGAAGCATCGAAAAAGGAGCGGGAGGTGTTCTGGCTTAACGAGTAGATATCGACATCATCCCGCATCTACAGGATGTAAAAGTCATTTTAGACCTGTTCAATGATACTCGCAATAATGTGATTTATTTCACATTTTTGCTTGTACATCTTTTTCGAAATAATGCAGCGTATAACTTAAAATAGGCTCTTTAAAATCCAACATACATTTTACCTATGACAGCATATAAAGCACCTTGCCCATGCCAAAGTGGTCTCGACTATTCAGCATGCTGCTCGCCATTTCACCACCAAGCCAGCGGTCCTGATAGTGCTGAAAAACTGATGCGTTCACGCTACAGTGCCTTTTGTCTGGGTGAAGTCGATTATTTGCTAGACACGCTACCCCCCTCCAAACGTCAGCCTGACGAGCGTGAGGCTTTGCTTGAGTCCATTAAAGAAACACGCTGGTTAGGCCTGAAAGTGCTGAACCACAAGCCGTCAGGTGACCGTGCCGTGGTGGAGTTTGTCGCTTTTTACGAAGACGCACCGTTCAGCCAGTTACACGAACGTTCACGTTTTACCCGTGAAGCTGGTCGCTGGTATTATCATGACGGTTTATTTCTTCCCGCCATCAAACTGGGTCGTAATGAGCCCTGTTTTTGTGGCAGTGGTAAAAAACTAAAACACTGCCACGCGTAAGCACGCTTAGTCGCCGAGATAGCGTTTACGCTTGGCTGGCTTTAACTGCTGCAGGTCGACCATAACCAGCCCATCAATGCAGTGGCCGAAATCGGCATCGATATTAAAGTCGATAAAGCGCACGCCGCCCTCTTCACAGACATCGGCGTACTGTTTGTACAAGGTCGGCACCATCACGTTCATATGTGTCAGTTGCTCACGCAAGGCGGTAAAATCCTGCTCGGCATCATTACCTGTAAACGTTTGCCAGACTTGTTGTTTCAGACTGCTCTCCGGTAAATACGGAACGCGAGCCGTGGCGAGTTGCTCAGCATCAGCAAAATAATGCTGGTAATAGCTGACAATCAATGCCTTAGCAAAGTCCGGATAGCTGTTACTGAGGCTGACCGGACCAAACAAATAACGAATATTCGGGTATTTTTTCAGGTAAGCGCCGATACCATACCAGAGGTAATCGAGACTGCGACGTCCCCAGTATTTCGGGCTGACAAAGCTGCGGCCCAGTTCAATGCCCTGCTCAAAGAATGGCTGCATTTTTTGTTTATCGTAGCTAAACAGTTCTTCACTGTAGATGCCACGACTGTTTGACTGCCTCTGGATTCTGGCAACTTCACCAATGCGATAGGCACCAGCAATTTCCAGTTCCTGCTCGTCCCATAAAATCAGGTGGCGGTAATCGCGGTCGTAACGATCAATGTCACGCTTTTTACCGGTGCCCTCACCAACTTGTCTGAAGGTCAGTTCACGCAGACGACCGATTTCATGCATCACTGCCGAATCAGCCTGATAATCAAACAAGTAAATCTTTTTATTATCGGCGGTCTCGCCAAGTAATTCAGCCTGTTGCAGCTCACGCTTGATATTACGACGCTCCTGTGGGTGCGCGATAGTCTGCTCAGTTTTGAATAACGGTTTTTTTCCTTTGGCCAGACGGTAAAGGTGACGCCACAATAGCTTGGCTTTTTCCGCCTTGATAAGTGGCAGCTGATCTATCTGCTGATAGGCAATGGCTTCACCGACGCGCATGGTGATGTTCTGCGAGTTCTTATTGAACATTTCATGCGCCAGCATCATGCCTGACAAGGGTTTATAAACCATTGAGGCACTGTAAAACAGCGATGAGTTACGGGCGCCGATATAAATCGGCAGGATTGGTGCGTTGGTCTTTTTGGCAAAGTTGAGAAAGCCGCTGTTCCATTTGCCATCACGAACACCGTTAGGCCGTATACGTGAGACTTCACCGGCCGGAAATACGATCACCGCTTCATCCCTGTTAAGGCAGTCAACGATGCGGGCAATGCTACTTTTACGGGTGGATTTGGACAGGTTATCAACTGGCAGGAATAAGGATTCAAGCGCATCAAAGTTCATCAGCATATCGTTGGCAACGATTTTTACATCGCGACGGACTTCGCCCACCAGCTTTAACAAGGACAGACCATCAAGCGCCCCAAGCGGATGATTGGCGACGATAACGACGCGTCCCGTAGCCGGAATATTGGTGCGATCACGGTGGCTGATGCTGTAACTGAAATTGAAGTAATCCAGCACCTGATCAATAAAATCAAAGCCTCGTAAATCCTGATGCTGTTCGAGGAAGCGGTTCACTTCCTGTTCGTGGGTAATTTTTCGTAAAAAGCCTAGAGTCGGCTTTTTAATCCAGGGACTGGTGTATTGAAAACGGGGGAATTTCTGTTGAACTGCCTGTTCAATATTTAGCATTGCTCATCTCTATCTTGCCTTTCTCCGGCAAGCATAGAGTGTTGCTGTTACAGCTCGATGGCAGTTTGATGACGCTTCGATGACAGCATCGTGTTTAATGCTCTTCGGCGTGAGACAGATACAGCGCCAAAGCAATCAGGCCGATACCACCAGCCAAAGCGAGCAGATCCAGCGGGCCATGGAAATCCATGCTGATCGCGTGTTCGAAGAAGTTCACAATCAGAATCATCAGCACCACACGGCCCAGACGTGCTTTCAGATCATCCAGACTGTTAATCGCCAGCACCTTGGAGTGATCACTGTCTTCAGCCTCGTCAATCTTGCTGATAAACAGCTCGTACAAACCCAAAGAGAAGATAAGCAGCACGGTCGCCAGCAGGTAACCGTCGATCACTTCAACAACATGGGTGACCGTTTCCGCACGAAAATCGGCACGCGCCTCGCCAATCAAGTCAGGAGACAAATAGTCGCCGAGATGACTCAGTAAAAAGTACACATCAACCGAGGCCATATAGAACATGGCCAAGGCTGTCAGCAGACTGGCGATAACGGCGGTCAGCACAATAAAGCGGCTGTTCCACAGCGCACGTTCAAACAGTCTTTCCATTGATGTTCTTTTTAGATCAATCACGCGGCCTGAACGGGAATTGAGTGGCGCATATGCGTAATGTCATTGTGTTCGTTGAGGTAAACCAGCGTTGGTTTGTGGTTTTCAACTTCTTTGGCATCCAGGCTGACATAGGCACAAATGATAATGCGGTCACCCGGAGAGGCTTTGTGCGCAGCAGCACCGTTAACGGAAATAATTTTGGATCCTTTTTCCGCACGGATAGCGTAGGTGGTGAAACGTTCACCGTTGGCGACATTGTAAATCTGGATTTGCTCGTATTCGTGAATACCTGCAGCTTCCAGAAAGTCACCATCAATCGCGCACGAACCCTCGTATTCCAGTTCGGAATGAGTCACACAGGCGCGGTGTAATTTTGCTTTTAACAGTGTCAGTTGCATAGCGGACAAATCTTGTAAGTTAGCCAGATATTATCGCCTTTTAGCGAAACTCAGGCAAGGTCACACAGAATATTATCAATCAACCTGACTGACCCGAGCCTTGCTGCAACCAGAATACGTACGGCTGTTTTCTCACCCGCCACGAATGGCGTTAAGTCCTCTGCCCGACGTAACTCCAGATATTCCGGCTCGAATCCGTTTTCCTGTAGTTGAGTTTGCGCACCATGAAGCAATGCGTCAAGGTCTGTTTCACCGTTTTCCAGTGCAGCTTTGATTAGCTGTAATTGCTGATACAGCAGTGCCGCCTGTGCCCGTTCATCATCTTTGAGGCGGTTATTACGCGAACTCATCGCCAGACCACTGCTTTCACGGTGAGTAGGTGCACCAACAATGTCCACGGGAATATTTAAATCGTGCACCAGCTGACGGATCAATAACAGTTGCTGGAAATCCTTTTCACCGAATACCGCGATATCCGGCTGCACCATGTTAAACAACTTGGTCACTACCGTGGCGACACCATCAAAATGGCCAGGTCTGCCTAGGCCGCATAGCTTGTCATCCATGCCTGGCACATGTACGCAGGTCTGCATGGCCATACCAAGTGGATAGATCACACGGTCATCCGGTGTAAATACCAGATCGCAATCCAGCTCAGTCAGCAGATTAATATCTTCCTGCAGCGTGCGCGGGTAGTTTCTCAGATCATTTTTGTCATTGAACTGCAGCGGGTTAACAAAAATGCTGACGACGACCCTATCTGCCAGTTCTTTGGCCTTCTGAACCAGAGACAGGTGCCCTTGATGCAGATTACCCATAGTCGGCACAAAGGCAATGATCTCGTTGTGATTACGCCAGTTTTTAACGCGGGTTCTTAACCCGATAACGCTATCAACGACCTGCATCAGAACTGTTGCTCGGCGTTCGGAAATTCGGCCGCTTTCACCGCTTGTACATACCGGCTCAAAGCCGCCTGAATGGAGCCCGTCTCAGCCAGAAAATCATGACTGAAACGTGGACGACGCCCCGGTGTTAATCCCAACATGTCGTAAATCACCAGCACCTGACCATCACAGTCCTTCCCGGCACCGATACCGATAACCGGAATGGATAACGCTTCTGTAACGCGTTTAGCCAAGGTAGCTGGCACACATTCCAATACCAGCATATCGGCGCCCGCCTGCTCAAGGCGAATGGCATCGGCTAGCAATTCTTCTGCGGCCTGTTGTTCGCGGCCCTGCACGATATAACCACCAAGGCGGTGAACTGACTGCGGTAACAGGCCAAGATGGGCACAGACAGGAATGCCGCGGGAAGTCAGTTGCTCGACCGTGTCGACAATCACCGCGCCACCTTCCAGCTTGACCATTTGCGCGCCACCCTCGGCCATCAGCCGTGCCGCGTTGGCAATAGCCTTGTCGGCGTTGGCGTAGCTCATAAACGGCATATCAGCGATGATGAACGGTGTCTCACAGCCACGTACGACATTGGCAGTGTGATAAATCATGTCGTCGACAGTGACCGGAACCGTACTCTCCTGCCCTTGAATCACCATGCCCAGCGAGTCACCGACCAGAATGACTTCGACACCGGCATGTTCCAGTGCATGACTGAAACTGGCATCATAGGCGGTTAATACGGCGATTTTTTCCTGTGCCGCTTTCATCTTACGCAGGGCTGTCAGGCTAAGACGACTCATAATTATTTCTCTTTAACCGGAAGCGGATTGTAGTAGTGACGTCCACTTTGAATGGAACAAATTTGCTCCAGGAGCTGCTGATAATCCTGTTCACTGTTGACCAGATCGATCTGCTCGGCATTCACAATCAGTAGCGGTGATGCATCGTAATAGTGGAAAAAGTCGGCATAGGTATCTGCCAGACGTTTCAGGTAGCCTTCTTCAATATGCTGCTCGTAGCTAATACCACGCTGGGCAATACGTGATTTCAGCACCGGCAGTGTCGCTTGCATGTAGATGACCAGATCCGGTGTACGGTGATGCAGAGTCAGGTTATCGTAGACCATATTGTACAAAGCCAGCTCATCATCATCGAGTGTGATCTGGGCAAACAGCTTGTCTTTTTCTACCATAAAATCAGCGATATGCAGATCGTTGAACAGATCATCCTGATTCAGGGTTTTACCCAGCTTGACCCGCTGCATCAGAAAACTGAGCTGGGTTGGCAAGGCAGACTGCTTGGGATAAATATAGAACTTTTCCAGAAACGGGTTGTGCTCGGGTTGCTCCAATAATTCGGTGCCACCAAAACTCTCGGCCAGACGTTTGACCAGGTGGGTTTTACCGACGCCTATCGGCCCTTCAACAACAATATAGCGGTGCGGTATTGAGAGATTCATTGCGGCGACTCTTCCACTTGCTTTAATCCATCCAACGGGCAGTTTGCCTTAATATCTGCCAGCTTTCCCTTGCCCGGAATCATCAAGTCTGGGGCGATTTCTGCCAAGGGGTAGACAACAAAGGCGCGCTCAGAAATGCCCGGATGCGGCACGTTCAACCGCGGCTCACTAATGACCCTATCGTCCACCAGCAGGATATCCAGATCCAGGGTCCGCTCACCCCAGTGACGCTTACGCACACGACCATGCGACTGTTCGATCTGTTGCAGAGCATCCAGTAATTCCAGCGGCGCTAATTCTGTCTCTAGCGCAACCACGGCATTAATGTAATCAGGCTGATCCTGTGGCCCCATCGGTGGGCTATGGTATAGCGATGATTGCGCCACCAGCGTAACACCTGCTATGGCTTTAATATCCTTGATAGCCGTGAGAATTTGCTGCTGCGGCTGTTCCAGATTACTGCCGAGACCGATATAGACACGCATCAGCTGTCCTTATTTACATTCTTGGCTGCCGGTCTTCTCCTGCGACGGCGACGGCGTGGTTTTGTAGCCGTTCCTTCACCACCCAGTGAATCCACCATTTTCTGTTGTTGGTTAGCGGCAACCTGCTGAAACTCGGTCCACCATTCCACCAGTTCAGTCAATGGTTCGCCGGATTCGGCACGCAAAGCCAGAAAGTCGTAGCCGGCACGAAACTTGGGATGCAACAAGGAGCGGAACGCACGCTTGCCCTGCCGTTTGATAAGTCTTGGCTGCAGATTCCAGATATCGCGGGTGACCAGACTGAAACGCTTGGGCACCGCCACACGTTGAACCTGCTCGATAATGACTTCGGATGACGCCCGCTGCATAGCAGGAATGTCCGCCATGCCATTTTCGATGAGCAACTGGGCACGCTGACGAACCGGCTCCCATAACAACGCAGCAAACAAAAACGCCGGCGTCACCGGTTTATCGTCATCAATACGCTTATCGGTGTTTTCCAGCGCTTTCATCAGCAATGTGCGCGGATAACCGTCTTTTTCCTGATGTAACAAAGTCGCTGTTTGCGGGTACATTTCATCAAACAGGCCGTAGTGGCAGAGCAGTTCGTGAGTGACCGCGGCATTGCCGGTCAGATACAACTTCAAGGTTTCGTCAAACAGTCGGGCTGGCGGAATATCCCTGAGCAGACTGGCGAATTGGAATATGCCGGCCTCGGTAGCGTCATCCAGTTTGAGGCCCAGCTTGGCCACAAAACGCAGCGCCCTGAGCATGCGAACCGGATCTTCGCGGTAGCGGGTTTCAACATCGCCAATCAGACGAATTAAACCGGCATTAAGATCCTGAATACCGCCGGTGTAGTCGACGATCGAGAAATCGCGGATGTTGTAGTACAAGGCATTGATCGTAAAGTCACGTCGCCAGGCATCCTGTTCCAGATTGCCGTAGACGTTGTCCTGCACAATGCGTCCCTGCTCATCAACGTGGCTGCTGGCTTCCGGCGGTGCGCGGAAAGTCGCAACCTCAATGACGTCACGGCCGAAACGAACATGAACCAGCTTAAAGCGACGGCCAATCAGGCGGCTACGACGAAACAGGCTGTGCACCTGCTCCGGCAGTGCATTGGTCGCGACATCAAAGTCTTTCGGCTCATGTCCGAGTAACAGGTCACGAACACAGCCGCCGACCAGATAAGCTTCAAAACCGGCATCTTTCAGCGTGTAGAGCACATTCAGTGCATTCTGACTGATTTGCTTACGCGAGATACTGTGTCCATCACGCGGAATAATGATCGGATCAGCAGGGCGTCGACCGTCACCGTCGCTTTTTCCCTTGACCAGTTTGTTGATGAATTTATTCAGAGACAACATAAGCCGTGAATAATACCACGGCGACGGCGATTTGATAGCAACCGCGAATGAATAAACATTCACTGTCTCAGATAAACAAACTTGATGTCTTCGTATTTATCACCTGCCGCGATTCCAACCATCGTTTCAAGGCCAAAATTGGTTCGCAGCGGTGTGTCTTTGGATAGACTGAATACGCCGATAATTTGGTCCTCTTCATTCCTAAGAACCCCCCACTCTTTACTGCCTGTAATCGGGTCTCGGTATAACTGACGAAGATGATGCCTAGGCACGGCTGTACGGTTATCTACCAGTAGCTCATCAAGTGTATCGGGGTAGCGTTTTATAGATACATAGGGGTTTTCATAAAATGACCTGATGGCATTGGCGTATTGCTGTCCAACAAACAAAAGTTGTGTTTCCCGCTCACGCTTCGCTTGTTGATATTTATCAGGCAAGGCAACACTCAGCGCCAGTGATGAGGCAAAAATCACCACCAGCAGTGCCATATAGGCAAAACCGCCATGTCGTTTCTCAGTTACCATTCTGAGTACAACGTTCCATCAGATGCCTCTCCCTCAGCACCACTGCGCACATCGTAAACGACCGTTGGATCGGATGGCAGGCCAATAAGTACCCATGTTTCTCTGCTTTCTGTCACCGGATCAGTAGGTATTTCACGGATATAACGCTCAGCAACCAAGGCTTGTAACGAAAACGGATACACACCTTTGTCGACGTAGTAATCATCTATCGCTTCACGCATCACAAACAAATCTTCTTTAAGAACGGCTTCCTGCGCTCTCTCCAACCCGGAAAAGTAACGCGGAAGCGCCACCGTCAACAGCAAAGCAATGATGGCCAGCACGACCATCAGTTCAACGAATGTGAAGCCACGGTCATCACCACTCACTGTATGGCACTCCATTCAGCCCCACCTTCTCACTCAGAGAATAGACATCAAACACATCAGCGCCCGGTCGCGGTGCATCCGGTGGACTATCGTAACTGCGTTTTCCCCACGTCTCGGCGGCAGGTACGACGGGGCCTGAATACATGGGGTCTTTGGGTAAACGGCGCAGAAAATAAATCATTTTGTGTTGAGGATCTTTTACATCCGGCATGCCCTCCACCAAAACCTCCAGTCTGGGAGGGTAGCCTGACGCATCGATTGGTAAGGCAATATTCCCCTTCTCTACCGCTTTTTTAAAACTATCCAGTGCTGTTCGAATTTCACGAAGGTTGTAACGCAGCTCCGCTTCTTTTTTGCGTGTTACCGATAATTCAACGTAAGGCACCACCACCGTCGCCATCAGCGCAACAATGGCGACGGTAAAGATGAGTTCAATATAGGTAAAACCTCGCGATTTCATCTGTACTTAAAACTCTGAACTTAACCCTGGTGGCAGTTGAATATTCAAGCCTTCTGGCTCCTGAGAGACAGGCTCATCAGGCTGACTCCGAGGCGTCACTGTCGGTGCAGTGCCTGGTTGGAAAAGTCTGGATATTTCTTCACGGCTCCGAGGTTGAGAAAAGCTCCGTCCGGCCTGGATCTCACTGCCTACCCAATACTGACTGAGGTGTGCCTGAGGTGAACGGCTTTGGCGCAGGATATGGGGTGTGATCATCAGCACCAATTCGGTTTTGACTTTTTCGTCACTGTGCGTGGAGAACAGTCTGCCCAAGCCTGGTAAATCGCCGAGCCCTGGTATTTTCCCGATGTTTTTTCGGTCTGAATCGTTAATCAGACCAGCCAATACTTGGGTTTCACCGTCATTGAGACGCAAATGCGTTGAGGTACTGCGAGTGCCAATCTCATAGACCAGAGAGCCCGAATTAGTGGTTCGCGAATTACCAATTGAGCTGACGTCGAGACTCAGTTTGATATCAACATCCCCGCCCAGATTGATAAGAGGTTCCGCATCCAGCTTAAGACCGACATCAATGTATTGGACGTTTTCCGATATCACCCCTGTAGATGACACATTAGAAGTGATAATGGGCAGTCGATCACCGATATGGATCTTCGCACTCTGACCATTTTTGACGCGAATTCGTGGGTTGGCGAGTAAGTTCACTTGCGAGTCCTTGCCATCAAACAAGAGCGCAGGATTGGGACTGACGCCAATGGTAGAACTATCTGTATCTCTCAATTGCTCAAGCGTCAGAGCTCCCTGACCGCTGAGTACCGCGAGCGTTGTCGGCCAGCGTACCCCCGTGTCCTGCCCAAACGTGCGGCTCACCTCAATGATTTCCATTTCCAGCATAACTTCTGGCTCTGGCACGTCATAGGCAGCAACCAGTTTTTCCGCCAGTGGCATCACTTCCGGTACATCTTTCAGCACGATCATTGGTAAGCGTTCGTTGAGCTCAATTTGATTGATTCCGAGAATCGACCTTAAAAGACCAGCCATCGCTGCAGGATCCGCGTATTCAAGATAAAAACTGCGAATAATGAGATCCTGGTACTTTCGCACTGAGGTGACTTTGTCAGGATAAATCACGACTGAATCAGAGGTCAGTACTTTCATCCGTAGATTGTTGGATTGCACTAACATTTGCAGTGCATCTTCAATCGGCATGTTTTTAACAAAAATAGAGGCGGTCAGGTTACGCGGGATATCATTATCCAAAGTAAAGTTAATACCTGTCCCTTTTGCGACCGCTTCAATAATGACCTTGAACTCCGTTTCACGAAACTCCAGTGTGATCGGTGAATCGTAAACAAGCCTGACGCGCAACGCCTCTATTCGTCGCTGTTCTTCTTCAATTCGAATAGCCTCATTGAGTTTATTCGCCTCTGCGTTATAGGGATTTTCAGCCAGAATCTTTCTCAACAGATCTTTCGCCTGCTCTTGTTTCTCTGGCGTTTTTCCTACCAAAGGCCTTGCTTGGGCTAACCATTGTTCATGTTGTTTATAGCTCTCAACACGACGTAAGCCTTCCTGGGCCCTGGGGTTATGTGCATCCTGCTCGATGACTTTACTATAGGCTGTCTTGGCGTCATCGAATCGTCCCAGTCTGAGTGCAGCGTCGGCCTCATCAAGTAACGTTTTGATGCGTCGCTCAGTCTCTAAAACCTGTTGCATTTCCTGAGGTGGATTGCGCTCATCCGGCCCATATTCAATCAGGTTATCCCTGACATTCAAATCGCTGCATCCAGACAACAGAAACAGCACCGCGCCCACCAGCAAAAAAAAGGGTGGGTAGATATCTCGAGTTAATTTTATTGTTTTCATTGGTCCATACTCATCTTGTGTGTTTCATTTGATGGCAGATGCAACCAGACCAGCTCATTTTTTACGATATCAATGCGTTTCAGACGAAAGTGCTGACTGACAACATCTCCCTCCTGTACCAGGAAGAGCTTCTGCCCCTCCATAACAAACAATGTGGTGGCAGGCCCGGAACGGAACATGCCCACATAGCGAAATGGCAACTCAACCCGTTGCTGAGGTGTAATCTCAATCGGTTTTTTTACTGCCGGAGCAGGCGTCAGTTTGGGTTTAGGTGGTGATGAAAATAAGTCGACCGTATCGGGCTCAAACTGTCTCGGTGATAACGCCCACTCTGATTCTTTGGGCGTTGGTTCGACAACGGCCACCACTACCGGCTCCTGCTCTGCTATCACCTTGCTGGCTTCAACCACATCCGTTTGCTCCAGTTCCGGTGCCTGCCAGACCAGAACTAAGGTCAATGCCAGTAAGGCGAGCAGAACAAGCCATGTTTTTATGTTCCCCTTACTCATTTTTCCCGCTCCAGAAAGAGCCTGAATCTCAGTTGAGCCTTGATCTGCGGGCTGTTGATGTCCTCACGCTCCAGCTTTATCTGCTCCAGCGCCAGATAAGGCATCGCTGCCAACATATCGAGGACAAATGCCTTGATCAGTGGATAGCTCTGGGTGACAGTAAAATCAACGCTGTAACGTAAAAGTGACTCACCCTGTTGCTGTTGGTCCTGATACACCACCTCCTGCAGAGTTAGTTGATGCTGTGCTGCCAGGCGATAGAGGGTGGCAATCTCTTTTGTCACTTCGCCCAGCTCCGGCACAGCTTGTAAAAGCGCCGATTCTGGAGAGACGAGTGTTCGGGGTTCGACATCTTGAACGTCTACTGGTGTTACAGGTGAAAGCTGTGTCTCATCCATTGGCGGTCGTTGCATAAGCAGTAATAGATAGCCTGATGTCAGCACTAAAACACCGACACTTCCCCATGCCAGCATCGTTAGCCATGGCACGCTATCAAGCAGTCGTGAGACGTACCAATTCAGCCTATCCATGACGCCACTCCAGCTTTAGCGTGAACTGCATACTGTCGGCCTTTGGGATAATTTGCTGCTGGTTCAACGGTAACGCAGACCGAAACACGTCATGTTGATTCAATGAATCAACAAAGGTGAGTAAGCTATCCAGCGTTTTTGCTTCACCCCGAAGCAGGATTTGCTTGTTCGCCACATCAGGTAATATCGCCGTCAAATACACATCTGGGTGCTCATCTTTAATAAGCTCCAAGGCTGATAACAACTCATACCAGGGTAAATTCAAGCTCTGCACCATGGTTTGCAACTGACGTTGCTGACGTGGTGAAGAGACTAATAGCTCCGCTTGTTGACGCGTTTGCTCTGGACGACTGTCTACATGGATGGGACTTTGCTGTGGTTGAAGCTGACGAATTTCCGTCAACACGACCATGCTTAGTACAGCGCTCAGTAGCAAGACAATCCAGTCACGACGGCGCTGCTTGCGTGACAGCTGATGGGAAAAATTGAGTACTAGGGGTTTCATGGTTGTCCCCTGTCGCTGGCATCGGGTAACCAGTCTGCAGGGAGGGGTTTTAGCCCCATCGCTTTTAACTCTGGATCTGTGATTTCTGACTCACAACAGAGATAGATCTGACGTTTTGTATTTTCACCCGCTAGCTGTTCTGCCTGCTTCACTAATCGTGCAACATCACGATTTAATCTTTCTTCCTTCGCTAATAGGCGACTGAATCTGTGCCACACACCGCCCGATGACTCGGCCAAAACGACATGCTGCTGTTCGACAAGTAACAGCCAGGCTTCACCACGCCAATGGCGCCTATAACGGTTTGCAATAGCGGCGAAGCTCGGCTCTGTAGCACTGATGTGCCAATGATAGTTCTCAGCCAGTTGATCCAACCCATCAATCAGCGATTTGTCTGCCGCAACCACAATCACTGGCTGCTGGTAACCCTGAAAGCAGAGCTGAACTTCCCAACTCAAAGCATGATGCCCGTAGAGCTCTCGTAAGCGGTTATAGGCTAACGCCAGCCAATCCTTACGTGCATAGACATTGGCTTGCCAGGGCAACAGCACATAGCGGAGCCAGCTACTGCCTAACACCAACCTGATGGGTTTAGCGGACAGTTTTTTTATTTGGGTGGGCAGCGCGGTATTCAGCGCCTCAAAATCAACACTACCGTTTCGTTGCAGTAAAACTGGCGCTGACCAGTGTTTACGTCCACGTCGTAAACTCAGCGCGTCGCTGCCAAGGATCAAACGATCCGGCTCAGCCCACAGCAGTGACACGATTCACCTCCTCAAGGGTTGTCATCCCTTTCCAGACCAGGTCCAATGCTGCGTTTCGTAGCAAGCGTGTCCCTTGTTGCTGGGCATAAGCCTTAATCTGGCTGATGGGGGCACGAGAGGCAATCATCTCGCGTAGCTCATCATCCAGACTGAGTATTTCCGCTACGGCCAGACGGCCCTTGTAACCAGTCCCACGACACAAACCACAGCCTCTGCCCTGTTTAGGAGTGGCATCCGTAGGGGCTGCGGCGACCGCCTCAGCCAATGCCTCTGCAGACAACAGCAGCGGCTCGCTACAACCAGAACAGTTGGTTCTGAGTAATCGCTGAGCGATGATGACATTGAGCGCAGACACAAAGCTGTAGGGGTCTACCCCCATATTGAGAAAACGACCCAGCACATCAAACACGTTATTCGCATGCACGGTGGTAAATACCAGGTGTCCGGTCAACGCAGACTGAACAGCAATTTGTGCGGTTTCAGGATCACGGATTTCCCCCACCATAATCTTGTCGGGGTCATGACGCAGGATTGAGCGAAGACCACGCGCAAAGCTCAGGCCCTTTTTCTCATTGACCGGAATCTGCAACACGCCATTGAGTTCATATTCGACCGGGTCTTCGATGGTGATGATTTTGTCCAGGCCGTTATTGATTTCACTGATGGCGGCATACAGGCTTGTGGTTTTACCGCTACCTGTTGGACCAGTCACCAGAATCATGCCGTAGGGGTAACGGAAATGGTGCCTCAGCGTAGTAATGACCTGTTCATCAAACCCCAGTGAGTTCAGGCTCAAGCCCTGTCCAGACTCTGTCAGCGACTTTTTATCCAGCACCCGAATGACGACATCTTCACCGTGCACACTGGGCATAACCGATACGCGAAAATCGATTTCCCTTCCTTTGTAATTAGCACGGAAACGACCATCCTGAGGCACACGGGTTTCTGTAATATCCAGTTCCGCCATCACCTTGATGCGGGAAATGATCTGCTCGGCCAACCCGAACTCTTTGACTGTGCCCATCGGATTCAGAACACCGTCCAAGCGGTATTTGATTGCCAATCCATCTGGCATGGTTTCAATATGAATATCACTGGCATCGGCTTTTAAGGCGTCATAGAGCGTTGACCGCACCAGACGAACCACCTGACTTTCATCGCGATCGATAGAGTTTAAAGACAGCTCTTCCACCAGCCTCACGGTTTGCTGCCCGGCAACAACATCAGTCAATGCGCTGTCTACGGCGCGCAAAGATTCTTCCTGTGAGGCGAGAAAGCCACTGATATCGGCTTCCTGTGCCAGCTTGATAATAAACGGCTGTTTTGCCTGCTCGATGACCCAGGCGGTCAAGCTTTCATCAAAGACATTCGCATAGACTAAAAGTAATTGTTCCTGCTGATTGCGGACCAATACACAATGCCTGCGCATCGCCTCTGAGAAGTTCAGTAATTCAAAAACTGGACTGCATAAAATCAACTCCTCGTAGCTGATGGTTTCCATGGCAAATACATCCGCCAACGCCATCAGCAAGTCCTTCCCATCCCGTTGGGCCTGTTCTTCCAGTTGTCTGAACTTCACAGACGGATCAATCTGTTGCTGGCGTAGCGTTCTGATAAGAGGAAGGAGTTGTGGACTGGTTGATGTCATCACACTCACCCGATTCCACTGGCTAATTCAAAGATGGGTAAGTACATCAGGAAGACAATAAGCCCAATCACCAGACCTAGCAGAGCCATCAGCACCGGCTCTACCAACTTGCTGAAGGCATCAACCCAACGCATCATTTCTTCTTCATGGAATTGAGCTGTCCGCTCCATCATTACATCGAGATTGCCGGCACTTTCGCCGACTCTGAAAAGCTGCACAGCTACAGGCGTGACCAGATCGGCCTGCTGCATAGATTGAGAAAATGTATTGCCATCAAGGATGTGTTGCCTGGCCAAATCGACATGCGTTTTTAACGTCGCGCCCAATAACTGACTGACCATCGCCAGTGCAGATACGACCGGAATACCACTTCGTAGCAGCATGGCAAACGTCCGATAAAAGCGACTGAGATGGTAAATACGGATCCGATCACCAAGCACCGGCAAACGAGTCAAAGCCTCGCCTAATCTGGCTCTGACTTGTTGTCTTGAAAACAACATACCCAGTGAAAAGAGAGCGAGTAAAAAACCCGCTAATAACCAGGTACCGTATTGGTCGACGGTATTCCCAATGATAAGAAGTACTTCTGAAGCGGCCGATAAGTCCGTGCCACGAGACTGATAGATCTGACTGAATCTGGGCACGACATAACCCAACAAAAAGAACATCACGAGCAGACCAAAACCCAAAATCAATACCGGGTAAATCGATGCGGCTATCAGTCGTTTTTTGAGCACATCGACTTGTTCTAAGTAATGCGCAAACCGACTCAGTCCTTCCGCCAGATTTCCTGTGGTTTCACAGGCACGAACCATGGCGATAAACAAAGTGGGGAAACAGTCTGGTCTGGTCGTCATCACATCGGATAAGGGTCTGCCGGAACGAATACCCTCGACCAAATCGACTAAGACCAGTCGCACTTCCTGACTTTTTTCTTTTTGCGACAGCGTTTCCAAGGCTTGGGTTAACAATAACCCCGACTCGAGCAAGACCGTCAGTTCCTGACTGAACAGCAATAAAGGAAAGACTTGTCGACGAAGATGAAGTCCAGATGAGTTTACAGAGAGAACGACATAACCACGCTTTTCAGCCTCTTGACGTGCCTGATCGGCAGTGGTCGCTTGCAGTCGAATTTGATGCGGAGAGGTTGTGGCGTTAACCACTCTGAGGCGGAAATCCATCGCCCCGGCTCCAGTTAGCGATTGTAAATATCCGCGTTTTCACCCGAACCTCCGGGCTGACGGTCTTTTCCGAAGGAAAACAAGTCATACTCGCCCCTTTCCCCGGGAATACGGTATTGGTATGGTTGGCCCCAGGGGTCTAAAGGAATGGTTTTTTCGAGATAAGGTCCCCGCCAGCGTGGATTATTTTCGGCAGGTTCAACCAGAGCTTGCAGCCCTTTGTCTTGATCTGGATAAGCCCCCATATCCAGACGGTAGATATCGAGTGCTGTTTCTAATGCATCAATTTGTGCCTGAGCAGCATTGATTTCAGACTTGCCTAGCTGGGCAAAATAGCGGGGTGCAACATACCCTACGAGTAGTCCAATAATGACCATGACTACCAGCAACTCAAGCAGTGTAAAGCCTCTTTGCTGTTGCACAACAATCCTTTTTTTCTTGTTATTAAGTCATTCAATTAACCATGGAACTATGATGGTAGTTTTAGAGCACATATGAAAAGCCCCCCTTTAGAGGGGCTTTCGAATAGAGTATTGGCTAAGCTAAAGTGAGTGCTTTGTTAATCCGCTGACCCAACAACCACGCCAAAGTTGATTGCATCATCAGGATCAGAGACACCACACGCTGGCTGTTCAAATAACGTGCTGACATCAGTATCAAGATAAAGTGTATCGACGTTAGGTACCCCATCATCTAGGCCCAGTTGCATTCTCAAGTTGAATGCCATTGCAGCATCCCGACATGACGTATCCCCTGAAACGCCTATAGCGCCGACTTTCGTGCCTGCAGAATAGAGTGCAATACCACCACCAAACACATTGACGCCCCCCGGACGTTTGTTCTTCATAGGATCTGCATTTGTACCGTAGGTATTTGCCGAGCCTCGATACACTATTCCAGCATCAACAGGATTGCTGTGTTGCAAGCCATACAAACTTCCTCCAGGGTAAACGGTTGCTGAAATAGCGCCCGTAGGAATGGATAGCTCATCTAGACTAAAGAAGTTTGCTGTCGATGCTTTTTGCATGGAAATAACTCGGCTTCCTAACCAGGCAGTATTACCAGCATCAGCGCCGCCATTTGCAGTACCTGCACCACCATCGACAGAGTAAACCAAACATACCTTGCCAGAAGTATCCATCAGCGTGGCCCACATTCCCAAGCCAAATCCCGTTGTTAATGTAGCGTCATAGGCCGCTTCAACAGAACTAGTGAACCCTGCCCAACCACCAACGATAGATTTCAGTTGGCTACAGCTGGTGCCAGCAGTGGCATTGGCAGAGAAGGCGAGCGCCCCCACTAGTGCCAAGCTACTTATTTTTTTTGACAATATCATTTCTGTTCCCTCACTTCTTGTTGTTAACCAAGTGTGTAGATACACACAACAATCGTATGGCTGATGGAACAAGGTGGTAACCCTTACGAATGGGGGTACATGCCCCCCTCTTTTGGGTGGAAACTTATTGTTGCGTGAAGAAATATGTATTACGATGAGTTCGTAAGCAGATGATTTATATGGACTAATGTCATGGCCATAGCCGGATGACCTGCTCAAGCATTCAGTGCCGGTTGCAGATGCTCTCTCAGCTTTCCCTACCTGAGAATGTCTTCCTTGCGGCCTTTTTATCTGAGTGCCACAAGTACTTGAACTCTGTTTCAAACAGCTATTGCTTTCTTGATAACAAATCACAAGTGACTGATATCTATGATGAGTCAAATCATCGTGCGCTTACGGATGCAGTCTCTTCGTATCTCAGGCGATCAGCACAAATCGATTCGACCCCACTAATCAGTGAGGAATACATCCTCACATCAGAAACTGCGTGGCTTAACTCAAACTACCAAAAAGCGTATCGTCACACCTTTATTCGCATCGGCTACCATCAATCACTCATTTTTCCCATAAAAAAAGTGGGCAAGCCACATGGCTTACTAATTTTCAATCGAACCAGATCCGATAAGCCGTTCAGTCCAAAAGACATTAATGATGCGAAGATTATAGTTACAGCTCTTGAAGAAGGCCTGAAAGCTTGCCAACGCCCAACTAAAACGACGATGGGCTGGCGTTCTGGACTGATCATCGTGGATAACCGCGGTGAAATGACACAATGCTGCCCTGAAGGACTGAATATTCTGACTTTGGCATTACAAAAAAAATCAAGCAGCCTTTATAAAAGCAGCTACTCTGATGTCAGAAATTTAGCCGGTTTATTGCCGATGATAGATGTTTTATTGGACGATACTACTCCAACATCGAATGCAGAATTGAATGTGACTAGCCTGTGGGGGGATTTTCAAATAAACGGCTTTCCCGTCTTTGATCAACGGGGGCGCAGAGCACCTCAGGTGTATTTAAACATCACGTGGCAAGTCCCGTTCCCTCTCATGTTATTTCACAACATTCAGTTCATGTGTTTCACACCAAGACAAGAGCTTATCGCATTGCTCTATGCTTCAGGGGAGTCGACAAAGTCTATCGCCAATAAGCTCGAACTAAGCCTTTATACAGTCAAAGAACATGTTCAGCACATCTTTGAAAAACTTAAAATTCACACCCGAGCTGAGTTGATTGAGCACATTATCTGTCGTGACTGTATGGCCTGTATTGATGACCTAGAGCAGAGCCAGTTGAACAGGACTGAACGAACGCCTGTGAATATCAGTCGGCCCTAGCTCAATCAGCGCCTGCTGGTGTTGCTTGGTCGGGTACCCCTTATGCTTGGCAAAACCATAACCGGGGTAAATATCTTCCATTGCCATCATCTCCCTGTCACGCGCTACTTTGGCCAGAATCGAGGCGGCGGCAATGGCCGGTTCTTTCTGATCACCCTTAATGACAGTGGTCACCTGGCAGTTCAAAGCCGGAGCATGAATGCCATCGACCAGCACATGTGCAGGAGCGTGCGTCAATGCCTCAACCGCCCGCTTCATCGCCAGCAACGTTGCCTGCAATATGTTCAATTGGTCGATTTCTTCCGGTTCGGCCCGGCCCAGCGCCCAGGCTAAGGCAGCGTGTTGAATAATCGGCTCCAGAGCTTCGCGGCGTTTTTCGCTGAGCTTTTTGGAATCTGCCAGCCCCTCAATTGGCCTGTCAGGGTCAAGAATAACGGCTGCGGTAACGACCGGTCCGGCCAATGGCCCTCTGCCGACCTCATCCACCCCCGCTATCCAGAATGTACTCATGCCTGAGTTTCCAGCATATTGATAATCGCCTCTGCTGCATTATCAGCGCCACCAGATGGCCCCAATGCTTCCAGTACATTCCGTCGAATTATTTCAGCCTGTTGTTTAGCTTGGGGATCAGTTAACAACTGCGTCAGATGTTTATCCAGATTATCGACGGTCACCTCATCCTGCAGTAATTCCGTCACCACATTCTTACCGGTAACGATATTACACAGACCAACGTAGGGAATTTTCACCAACCGTTTGAGAATGCGGTAACTCATCGGCGCCACGCGGTAGACCAGCAGTTGAGGTACGCCCATCAAAGCAATTTCTAACGTGACCGTACCAGATGCGGCCACAATGGCATCACAGCCTCGAATCACATCATAAAAATCACCGGACACCACTTTAATATCAAGCGAAGACTCAGCCAGCATCGGCAGCAGAAACTCGGCATCAAGGCCCGGTGCCTGTGGCAACACCACTTCCACATCAAAATGCCGCTGACGGATCTGTGCAGCCGTCTGCAGCATGATGGGCAGCAAAGCTTCTACTTCACTCCGGCGACTGCCAGGAAATAAACCGAGTACACGGTGTTCAGACTCAAAACCCAGCTTCGTTTTAGCCTGCTCGCTGCTAAGCTCAGAACTCACCGCATCAACCAGGGGGTGACCAACACAGCTGACCGGTACACCGGCGTCCCGATAAAGTGTTTCTTCAAATGGAAACAGCACAGCCATATGATCGACATAGCGGCGGATAGTCTTCACCCTTCCCGGCCGCCATGCCCAGACTTTAGGGCTGATGTAATACATAACCGGAATGCCCAGTTTATGGGCTTTTTTTGCCAGTTTGAGATTAAAGCCGGGATAGTCCACAAGGATCAATAAATCCGGCTTTTCCTTTCTCAGGCGTTCGACCAAATCATTAAACACAGCTTTAATCTGTCGGTAGCGCTTGAGCACTTCCACCAGGCCCATTACCGCCAACTCGGAGAAGTCAGTAAAAATCTGTGCGCCGGCCTGTCTGAGCGAATCACCACCGATACCGCTTACCTCGACGTCAGGACGTTTCTGTTTCAGGGCCGCAATCATTCGCCCTGCATGGGCATCACCCGACGCTTCCCCTGCGACAATGACAATCCGTTTAGCCGACATCAGGGCGCGTCATCCTCGAAATAACCTGTCAGTTCCAGACCAAAGCCCGACACCCCTGTTAATTTAGTCGGCGTACCGATAACGCGCATTTTGCGAACACCCAAGTCCGCCAAAATTTGTGCACCAACCCCAAAAGTGCGCAGATCCCAGCCGCCTTTAGCCGGCGTTGTCGCTTCGGCTTCATCTTCCTGCTGGTAACGGGCAATCTTGGCTGCCAGTTGCTTGTTTTGCTCAGGTTGACGCAACACCACCAGCACGCCTTTTCCGGCCTGCTGAATTTTCTGCATCACATCGGGGATCGCCCAGTGACTGGGGTCACGCATGGACCCCAATAAATCGCCCAATGGATCGGCCATATGCACGCGAACCAGCGTTTCTTCTTCTGGCTCGACATCACCATGGACCAGCGCCAGGTGCACCTGTCCATTCACTGAGTCCTGGTAGCTATGCAAACGGAAATCACCGTACTCGGTCGGAAAATGACAGTGTGACAACTGTTTGATTGTCATCTCATTTTCCAGACGGTAGCTGATGAGATCAGCGATAGTGCCGATTTTCAGGTTATGTGTCTGTGCAAATTTTTCCAGATCAGGACGACGTGCCATGCTCCCGTCATCATTCAGAATTTCGACAATGACCGCTGCCGGTGAACAACCAGCCAGTTGCGCCAGATCACAGCCGGCTTCGGTATGACCCGCCCGAGTCAACACACCGCCCGGTTGTGCTTTTAACGGGAATATATGGCCAGGTTGGACCAAATCATCGGGCTTGGAATCCTTCTTTACTGCGACCTGAACCGTCAACGCCCGATCGGATGCTGAAATACCGGTGGTCACGCCATGAGCTGCTTCAATCGACACGGTGAAGTTGGTCGAGTATGGCGTCTGGTTATCCGTCACCATGAGTGGCAACCGTAATTCACGGCAGCGATCTTCGGTGAGTGTCAGACAGATAAGGCCACGGCCAAAACGCGCCATAAAGTTGATGGCTTCCGGTGTCACTTTTTCCGCCGCCATAATCAGATCGCCTTCGTTTTCACGATCTTCGTCATCCATAATGATGACCATTTTGCCCTGTCTGAGATCGTCAATAATCTCAGCGGTTGAATTCAGCTTCATTAGAGAGTTCCGTAATCCGCAAAAGGTGTGTTGTCATCGGTTGAACTGCCTGGCAGCAAACGTTCGAGATAACGGGCAATCAAATCCACCTCAAGATTCACGACACTACCCTCACGGTAGTCGCTGATAATCGTTTCCTGCATGGTGTGGGGAATAATATTGACCTCAAACCAGCCGGGGCCGACCTTGTTGACTGTCAGGCTGGTACCATCGATACAGATCGAGCCTTTTTCGGCGATATAACGCTCCAGCGAGGCAGGTACAGCAAAGCGGAATTTCACCGAACGCGCTGAAGTTTCCATCAGGGCAACCTTACCGAGACCATCCACATGACCACTGACAATATGGCCACCAAGACGCTCACCGACGGCCATCGCTTTTTCCAGATTAACGGATGAGCCCGGCGTAGCCTGACCTAGACTGGTTCTGTCTAAGGTTTCATTAGACACATCAAAGCCGAGAATGGACTGTTCAATTGAAACGACGGTAAGACAAACACCATTGATGGCTATGCTGTCACCGAGCTTTACATCGGTTAAATCCAGTTTTCCTGCATCGATAGTCAGTCTTAAATCACCACCGCTGGGTTCTACAGCAGCAACGCGTCCAATCGCCGCGATAATTCCGGTAAACATACTTAGAAGTCCTCGTTATATTCAGGTATCGCCGTGATTCGCCAGTCACGGCCAATCGCCCGTATATCCGTAATTTGCAGGGAAATATTTTGTGCCATGGTTTCCATACCAGGCAGGTGGAAGACACCGCGTGCCATATCCCCCATGATCTTCGGTGCCATATAGATGACCAGTTCATCAATCAGTCTGGATTTGAGCAAGGCGCCGTTGAGTACACCACCGGCTTCGACCATGACCTCATTCACTTCACGTTGAGCCAGCACAGCCATCAGGGCGTTCAGATCAATAATGTCACCATCAGCAGGTAAGACGATCGTTTCGGTATTTCCGGGCGCCTGCTTGTCAACCGCCGTCGCCAGCAATACCTTCTCCTGCTCAAGGATACGGGCATCGGCCGGCATACGCAGATTACCATCGACAATCACCCGCAAAGGCTGACGTACTTTTTGCCCGTGCGGGTACCAGTCCCGGCCGCCCTGTTCAGGACGCACATTTAATAAAGGATCATCAGCAAGAACGGTGCCGATACCGGTCAGAATCGCACTGCTGCGGGCACGTAGCTTCTGCACATCAGCACGGGCCAATTGGCCAGTGATCCACTTACTCTCTCCGGAGGCCATCGCAGTGCGACCATCCAGACTCATGGCCAGTTTACTGCGAATAAACGGGCGTCCGATACGCATTCGCTGACAAAAACCGGGATTTAGTTTTTCAGACTGCGCCGCAAGAATATTGGTGTGAACTTCAATGCCTGCTTCCTGCAGACGACGGACACCCGCACCAGAGACAACCGGATTAGGGTCAGTCATTGCGACAAAAACACGTTTGACTTTGGCATTTATCAGGGCATCAGCACAGGGAGGGGTGCGCCCAAAATGACTGCAAGGCTCCAACGTCACATAGCAATCTGCACCAGCTGCATTGGCGCCGGCCTCGTGCAAGGCATTGACCTCTGCATGGCCTTCTCCGGCACGCATATGCCAGCCTTCAGCAATAATCTGGTCGTCTTTGACGATAACACAACCTACCCGGGGATTAGGATCAGTCGTGTACAGTCCTCGTTCGGCCAGTTGTATGGCTCTGGCCATAAATTGTTCAGGTGTCGGCATAACAAGCTCTTGCTGAACGGTTTAAGTAGTTTTCGCAATGTAGTAGGTGTCTTCGGTCAATGACCATGAACACATGAATCAGACCTTATCACCTTCATCGGTGTCAGTCTTACTTTCCATTCGCTCGATTTCCTCACGAAAAGCATTAACGTCCTGGAAACTACGATACACCGATGCGAATCGAACGTAAGCAACTTCATCCAGTTCACGCAAGGCATCCATCACCCAGTCACCAACCAGAAGACTGTCCACTTCGCGTTCACCGGTTGCCCACAAACGTCGGGTAATCCCTTTAACGGCAGTGTCTACAGCATCAATACTGACCGGTCGTTTTTCCAGTGCCCGCATAATGCCAGCCCGCAGTTTGTTCTCATCGAACAACTCTCGAGAACGATCACGCTTAATCAGGCGAGGCAGGCTGAGCTCAGCGGTTTCGTAGGTGGTGAAACGCTCACTACACTCAACGCACATGCGCCGCCGGCGGATGGCATCGCCCTCCGCCGACAGTCTGGAGTCGACAACTTTGGAATCATCGGCTCCGCAGAATGGACAGCGCATTGCAGTTCCGGATTAAGAGTACACTGGCAGGCGCTGGCAAACAGCGCTGACTTTGGCTTTCACCTGATTGATGACGTCTTCATCGCCTTTGGCGTCAATCACGTCACACATCCAGTTCGCCAGATCACGGCACTCGGCTTCTTTAAAGCCACGGGTCGTCACAGCAGGAGTACCAACGCGGATACCGGAAGTGACAAACGGTGACTGTGGATCATTCGGTACTGCGTTTTTGTTAACAGTAATATGAGCAGCACCCAGCCATGCATCCACTTCTTTACCTGTCAGACCCGCTTCAATAAAGCTGACCAGGAACAGATGATCGTCGGTACCTTTAGAGACCACATCGTAACCACGGCTCATAAATACATCGGCCATGGTGGTCGCATTTTTCAGCACTTGCTCCTGGTAAGTCTTAAATTCAGGCAGCATGGCTTCTTTGAAGGCTACTGCTTTCGCGGCAATAACATGCATCAAAGGACCACCCTGGAAGCCAGGGAAAACGGCTGAGTTCAGTTTTTTCTCGATCTCTTCGTTGGCTTTGGCCAGAATCAGACCGCCACGTGGGCCACGTAATGTTTTATGTGTGGTGGTGGTGGTGACATCAGCGATTTGTACCGGATTTGGATACAGACCAGCGGCGACCAGACCTGCGACATGCGCCATATCAACCAGTAGGTAAGCACCCACAGAGTCGGCGATATCACGGAATTTTTGCCAGTCGATAACACGTGAATAGGCAGAGAAACCAGCCACAACCATTTTTGGCTGATGCTCTTTCGCCAGCGCCGCTACTTCGTCGTAGTCGATCTCACCGGTTTCAGTATTGATACCGTAAGACACAGAGTTGTAGATTTTGCCTGAGGCACTGACCTTGGCACCGTGAGTCAGGTGACCACCATGAGCCAGACTCATGCCGAGAATAGTGTCACCCGGTTGCAGCAGCGCAAGGTAGACAGCCGCATTGGCTTGAGAACCTGAGTGGGGCTGAACATTCGCATAATCAGCGCCAAACAATTCCTTAGCACGTGAAATCGCGATATCTTCTACGGTATCGACATGTTCACAGCCACCATAGTAACGCTTGCCCGGATACCCTTCAGCGTACTTATTGGTCAAAGACGACCCCTGCGCTTCCATGACGCGTGGGCTGGTATAGTTTTCAGATGCGATCAGTTCGATATGATCTTCCTGACGCGTATTTTCGGCTGAAATGGCATTGAACACTTCATCGTCAAATCCAGCGATGCTCATGTTTTTCTTGTACACCGTAGTCCCCTGTGTCTGCTATAAAATAGCCTGCTATTCTATCTCACAACGCTGCCGTCATCTATGGCATAGTGACAGTTTTATTCTGCTGAGGAACTGTTAACACATCATGAATATCGGATTAATCGGCACAGGCCTGATGGGACAAGCGCTGGCAGAACATCTACTGGCCGAAAATCAAAGCCTCATTGTCTACAATCGCAGCCCGGAAAAAAGCGCCGCATTAGCTGAGTCGGGCGCTACTGTCTCACACAGCGCTCAACAGGTTCTGCAGCAGGCTGATATTTGCCTGTTCTTTCTTAGCGATGCCGAGGCCATTCATAGTGTGTTTGACACCATCGAACCCACCGCTTTCCGTCACACATTAATCATTCAGATGGGAACAATTGCGCCAGAAGAGTCACGTGAACTTGCTGCACGTGTTCATGAGCAAAGTGGCCGCTATATGGAGTGCCCAGTGCTTGGCAGCTTACCTGAGGCTCGCAGCGGCAACCTTATTCTGATGGCCGGTGGCAGTAAACAGGATTATGAAACCGCTTTGCCTTTATTGGAAATGATCGGCAAGGAGCCACAGTATATTGGTGATATCGGTCAGGGCGCCACCGTCAAACTGGCCATGAATCAGCTTATTGCCGGTCTCACAGCCAGCTTCACACTGAGTCTGGCCTTAGTCGAAAAAGAAGGCATTGAGATCGAACAGTTTATGAAGATTGTCCGTGACAGTGCGCTCTATGCACCGACCTTTGATAAAAAGCTGAGCCGCATGCTGGATCGTGACTTTGCTAACCCCAACTTCCCAACTAAGCATTTAGCCAAAGACACACGGTTGTTTTTATCGGTGGCCGAGCAACTCGGACTCAATACCAGTGCCTTGGAAGGCATCGAGAAATTATTGGAAGTCGCCCTTGATATGGGGCTGGATAACACCGACTACGCCGCCCTGATGGCCGTGGTGTCACCGAAAAAATAAATCTCAATCACAAAAAAGCCCTCTTTCGAGGGCTTTCTTTTTTATACCTTGAACAGGTCGCGGCGAACAATCGTCTCGCAACGATCCGGCCCGGTCGAGATAATGTCGATCGGCACACCTGCCAGACTTTCCACTTTCTCAATATAGGCACGGGCATTCGCTGGTAACTCTTCGTACTTCGTCACACCCAAGGTAGACTCTTTCCAGCCAGGCATGTCGATATACACTGGCGTACAACCCTCAAACTCATCAGCACTCAGAGGCAGAATGTCTACTGGCTTGCCATCTTTTTCGTAAGCAACACACAGACGGATAGTTTCCAGACCATCCAGTACGTCCAATTTAGTCAGACAGAGCCCGGTGATACTGTTGATCCAGCTGGCGCGGTTCAAAGCGACCATATCCAGCCAACCACAGCGGCGATCACGGCCCGTCGTCGAGCCTTTTTCCATACCAACTTCAGCCAGATGTTTACCAACACTATCAAACAACTCTGATGGGAAAGGACCACCACCAACACGGGTTGCATAAGCTTTGGTAATACCCAGAACATAATCAATATGACACGGACCAACACCGGCACCCGTTGCACTACCACCGGCAGTAGTGTTAGATGAGGTCACATACGGATAGGTACCATGATCGATGTCCAGCAGTGCACCCTGTGCACCTTCGAACATGACGTTTTCACCTGCTTCATGATATGCCTGCAGCATAGCCGGAATATCGGCAATCAGTGGCAACAGGGTATCGCGCATGGCCAAGGTTTCTTCCAGCACTTTTTCGTAGCTGACAGGATCAACCTGGTAGTAATTCACTAGCGAGAAGTTATGGAATTCCAGAACTTCTTTCAATTTTTCGGCAAAAACGTTTTCGTCGAGCAGATCACCAACACGCAGACCACGACGACCGACCTTATCTTCATAGGCTGGGCCGATACCACGACCTGTCGTGCCGATTGCGGCTTTACCACGTCGCAGCTCACGCGCCTGATCCAACGCGATGTGATATGGCAGAATCAATGGACACGCAGCACTGATTTTCAGACGCTCACGCACCGGAACACCATTGGCTTCCAGTTGCGCTATTTCTTTCAGTAATGCTTCAGGACAAACGACGACACCATTACCGATTAGACACTGCACATTTTCACGTAGAATGCCTGATGGAATCAGATGCAGGACCGTCTTTTTACCTTCAATGACCAGCGTATGGCCGGCATTGTGCCCGCCTTGAAAGCGAACTACCGCAGAGACGTTGTCGGTCAGCAAATCGACCAGTTTACCCTTACCTTCATCGCCCCACTGGGAGCCAATTACTACAATATTTCTAGCCACGAGTTTGTGTTCCTGTTTCGGTCACTTGCCAGTGACCCGCTTGTTTAACCAATGTATGAGTTGTGGAAATGTCTGTGCCCGGCATTTGGTAGACGACTATCTGGCCCTGCTGACGAAGTAAAGCAACTTCTGCCTGCAGTTCAGGATCGTTTTGCCAACTGACACCGATCACTGCTTGTTCGCTATCCGAAGCAGGTAACAAGGTCACCAGTTTTTTCAAATCCATGCTAAAACCAGTAGCTGGTTGGGCATGACCAAAATGTTCACCGATATCATCATAACGACCACCTGCGGCAATCGCCTGTGCTGAGCCTGGACGATAGGCAGCAAACACGACACCAGTGTGGTAGTGATAGCCTCGCAGTTCAGCCAGATCAAAGTTAATGATGAGTTCGGGATGACGCTGAGACAGCATTTCGCTGATTTGAATCAGCGTAGCTAAAGCCTGTTGTACTGATTCAGGTGCTTTTGTCAGTTGTTGTTTTGCTTCAAGTAAAACGCTATGGTCGCCATTCAACTCAGCTAGGGCCTGAAGCATCATCGTAGCATCATCGCTGATCCGGAAAGACAACAATAAAGTCTCAATCTCGGCGGCAGCCTTACGTTGCAACGCTGAGAACAAATCCTGCTCCTGCTCCTCGCTCAGTCCGGCATAAGCAGCCAGACCACGGTAAATACCGACATGGCCGATATCAAGCGCGCAGGATGGCACAGCGCCTGTGACCTTGAGCAAATCCAGCATCAACTCGATGCTTTCGACATCGCTTTCAGGACCAGCGTGCCCGTAAATTTCAGCGCCAAGTTGAATCGGATTACGCGAGGTGCCCTGACCTTCAGGCAGTGTGCGTAACACGCTGCCGATATAACAGAGACGCAATATATCGGCCTCACCACGTAACTTATGCGCCGCGATACGGGCAACCTGCGGCGTCATATCTGCGCGAATACCCAGCATGCGACCTGACATCTGATCCGTCAGTTTAAAAGTCTGAATATCGAGGCTTTTGGCCGTGCCGGTCAGCAGGGAGTCCAGATATTCCACCAACGGTGGAACCACCAACTGGTAGCCCCAGCTACGCATGTGGTCAACCAGCTTACGGTGCAGGCTTTCCAGTTGGGAAGCTTCCTGTGGCAACAACTCATCGATGCCTTCAGGCAGCAGCCAACTCTCTTTGATAGTCATGTCGAGTTAATTTATCCAGTACAAAAAAATCAGGCCTGCGATCATACTGAAAAACCCGAACAAGCGTATGTGCTTGTCAGGCATCGCGGCCATATGCAGTAGCGCCCGCTTAAAACCATGCGGACTCAAAAACGGCATGATGCCCTCAATAATGAGCATCAATGCCGTTGCCACCCAGAGACTGTGGATCAGCTCTGGGTTCACTGAAAGGACAGGGTTGAATCGTTAAAGCGCTCGAAGAAGTCCCCTTTTGGCTCAATTACCAGCATATCGTCACCCTGGAAGATGTTCTGATATGCGGTCAAGCGGCGATACAACGAATAAAAATCTTCATTCTGACCAAAGGCGTTAGCGTAGATCTCCGTCGCCGTCGCATCACCCTGACCACGGATTTCTTCCGCTTCACGACGGGCTTCTGCCAGAATAACCGCGCGCTGACGATCGGCATCGGAACGAATTTTTTCAGCTTCCTCAGCACCTTTAGAGCGCAGTTCTTTGGCTACCCGCTCACGCTCTGCTTCCATACGAGTGTATACCGAGGTACTGACTTCAGATGGCAGGTCAATACGTTTAATACGCACATTGGAAATCGAAATACCAAAACCGGCAGCAATGCGATTGGCTTCCTTCAGAATATCTTTAACCATCGTGACACGGTCACCTGACACAACTTCCTGAATGGTGCGACGACCAAACTCTGCACGCAGACCATCTTTGATAATCTGAGACAGACGAACCGCCGCACGATCTTCATCCCCACCCATGGAGGTATAGTAAGTAGCGACGTCATCAATACGCCAAACGATGAATGAGTCAACAATCACGTTTTTCTTTTCGCCTGTCAGGTAACGTGCTGGCTGTGCATCCATCGCCATTTCGCGGGCTTCAAATTTACGTACATTCGTCACAAACGGGGTTTTAAAATGAATACCCGGTTCAAAGTCTGCCCGTTCGATTTGCCCCAGACGCAGCAAAACTGCTTTCTGGCGTTCATCAACAACAAACAGAGAAGAACTCAGGGTAACCAAGCCTAAAATGATCACAACCAGGATCAGCGTCATACGTGAACTCATTTAGCGACCTCCTCGGCTACGAACGTCATCACGTGATGCGCTGCTTGTGCTTGAACTACTGTTTGTTGATGCTGGGTAATTAAACTCATCCAGATTGACACGTGCGGCTGGATTACCACCCTGGCTACGCAATCTGTCTAAAGGCAGATAGAGAACATTGCTGCCACCATTTTCAACATCCACCATGACTTTCTGGCTACGTGAATACACTGACTCCATCGCATCCAGGTAAAGACGTTCGGTGGTAATTGCCGGTGCCTTATTGTATTCACTCACAACCTGAGTGAAACGGCTGGCATCACCCTCTGCTTTGGCGACGGTTTGGCTCTTATAGGCTTCGGCTTCCTGAACAATACGGAAAGCCTGGCCTCGTGCTTTCGGCAAAATGTCATTGGAATAAGCTTCTGCCTGATTGATCTGACGAACTTCGTCCTCACGTGCTTTCACCACATCGGCGAAGGCAGCCTGAACCTGCTCAGGGGGCTGAACGTCCTGCATGTTCACACTGGTAACTACCAAACCGGCATCATGTGCATCAAGCATAGACTGCAGAAGCTGTTCTGTACTGTTCGCAATCGCGCTGCGGCCTTCTGTCAGAACAAAATCCATGTTGGAACGACCGACTGTTTCACGAACGGCACTTTCCATCATCTGACGCAGCACCACATCCGGGTTGCGTACATTGAATAAATAGTTCGCCGCATCCTGAACACGATATTGCACCGCGATTTTCAGATCGATAATGTTTTCATCTTTAGTCAGCATCAACGATTCAGAAGGAATCGAATTTGTTCCCGATACGCCTGCGGAACGGTAGCCTACTTCGACGTTACGGATTTCTTCGACGTTAACGATTTCAACTTTTTCAATCGGGTACGGCAAATGCCAGTGTGGGCCAGGCATGGTAGTTGTCGCAAATTGTCCAAATCGCAGAACTACGCCGCGTTCAGGAGCTTCAACGATGTAGATACCCGACAACAGCCAGACAACCAATGCAATAGCAGCGATAAGGCCGAGACCAAAGGAGCCCTGACTGGAATTATTGCTCCCACCTGAGCCGCCCTTACCACCAAAGAGTCCGCCCAGTTTCTGTTGCATGTTACGGACTACCTCGTCCAAATCCGGTGGCCCATCATTGCCACGGTTACCCCACGGATCTTTACCACCGTTTCCGGGTTCATTCCAAGCCATGTAGCTCTCCAAAGTGAGAAAATAGAGATTTCGCTTTAAAAACGACTATTTTACGGAGATGGGCGGTATTCGCAACCAAAACCACTCCGTTTAATTCAGATATTCTGACTGCTCATAGTGTGGAAAATATTCCTGTAGCGCCTGTCGCAGCAAATCCAGCCCTTCACCGGTTTGTGCTGATAACCAGATTCGTTCAATTTGACCGTCAGCATTGCGCTCAAGACGCGGCGCCATATCTTCAAGCTTGTCAATTTTGTTATAGACGATAAGCTGTGGCACTTCATCCGCTTCGATCTGTGCCAGCACCTCATTGACGTGATGAATCAAATCATCACGATCGCTGGCGGCACAGTCGACGACATGCAGCAGTAGTGCTGCGTCGCGGGTTTCTTCCAAGGTAGAACTGAATGATTCGACCAGATCATGCGGAAGTTCGCGGATAAAGCCTACGGTATCGGCCAAAACCAGCATTTCAGTGTCATGCAGCTTGACCCGACGTAAAGTCGGATCCAGAGTCGCAAAAAGGCGGTCATCAGCATACACCTCGGCTGACGTAACTTTATTGAATAAAGTTGATTTGCCCATGTTTGTGTAACCCACCAAAGACACAACAGGGACTCCGCCACGCTGACGGGAACGCCTTCCCTGATCACGCTGAGAACGCACCTTATCCAGGCGTTTTTTCAGTGACTTGATACGTTGTGCCAATAATCGGCGATCCGTTTCCAACTGGGTTTCACCGGGACCACGCAGACCAATCCCGCCTTTCTGCCGTTCCAAGTGAGTCCAGCCACGAACGAGACGCGTGGACAGATGCTGAAGCTGTGCCAGCTCAACCTGCAATTTACCTTCATGAGAACGGGCACGGCGCGCAAAGATATCCAGAATCAGACCTGTACGGCCCAACACACGGCATTTCAGACGCTGCTCAAGGTTGCGTTCCTGACTCGGGGAAAGTTCATGGTTGAAAATGACCAGTGACGCGTTCGCCGCCAGCACGTGGTCGGCAACTTCATCGACTTTGCCACTACCTGCAAAATATTTGGGATCAGGTCGGTGTCTTTTACCTTGGATAATGGCAGCTATATTGGCGCCGGTACCACCGACAAGTTCCTTGAACTCATGCAAGGACTCATCGTAGTTAAGGTCATTGAAATTAAGGTGAACGAGTACAACTGCTTCTTTGTTCGATTTATCGTCAAAAGCCGCTTTACTATCAGGACGATCAAACAATCAATACGCTCCTATTCTTCCTGGTTAAAATTTACATTACGCGCAGGAACGATAGTGGAAATAGCGTGTTTATACACCATTTGATTAACAGAGTTTTTCAACAAAATGACAAACTGGTCAAATGAGTCAATCTGACCTTGTAATTTAATGCCGTTAACCAGGTAAATAGAAACCGGAATATTTTCACGACGTAATGCATTCAGAAACGGGTCTTGAAGGGTCTGCGCTTTGGCCATTATCAGCTCCAGATATTGTTATTATTGTGCAAAAGTGCCTGCCAATTATTCATTCTAAAAGCCCTAGCAAAATCGTCAAGCATTATTGTTTAATTGTGTGACTTGCTCGGTCAGATATTGGTTCACAGCATCAACCGGTAGTCCCTTACCACTGTCAAACCACACCCCGTCATGCTGAGCGCGCAACCAGGTGATCTGGCGTTTTGCCATTTGCCTCGTCGCCACAATGGCTTTGTAAATGAACGTTTCTTCATCATACTCGCCAGCCAGATATGACCAGGCTTGTCGATAGCCGACTGCCCGTATTGACGGTAGTTGAGGATGACAGTCTTCTCTCTCAAATAAGGCTTTTACTTCTTCAACGAAACCATCCGCAACCATCATTCGATAACGCGACTCAATCCGCTGATGCAGTATCGCGCGATCAAACGGTGCAATAATAATTTTGGTCACCGTATACGGCAGACTGTATGTTTGTCCTGCAGTCAGTTCTGTCAGAGTTTTGCCAGTAAGCTCATACACCTCGAGTGCACGCTGCAAACGCTGCGGATCGTTTTGATGGATACGCTGTGCTGAAACGGGATCAACCGCACTTAGGCGCTGATGCAAGTGCATCAGACCATAGGCAGCAACCTCGACGTCCAATTTGGCTCGAATAGCAGGATCCGAAGACGGCAGCTCTGCCATACCTTGCTGCAAGGCTTTGAAATACAGCATGGTTCCACCGACCAGAAGAGGAATTTTCCCTCGTGCCGTAATATCAGCCATCAAAGCAAGGGCATCATCCCTAAAGCTTCCGGCGGAATATGCTTGTGTGGGGTCAAGAATATCGACAAGATGATGAGGGCACGCCGCCAACGTCGCCGCTGACGGTTTAGCCGTACCGATATCCATACCCTTGTAGACAAGGGCAGAATCGACACTGATGATCTCGACAGGATGACGCTTGGCCAACTCCAGAGCGAGATCAGTTTTCCCCGCTGCCGTCGGCCCCATGATAAAAATGGCCGGTGGCAATATGTCCTGTGTAGTCAGTGTGTCTTAGCCCTGCTTCATCATGTCGAAGAATTCAGCATTGGTCTTGGTCGACTTCAGGCGATCCATCATGAATTCCATTGCTTCAACTGGTTCCATCTGCGAAATCAGCTTACGCAGAATCCACAGTTTCTGCAGATCGTCTTCTGAGGTTAGCAGCTCTTCACGACGTGTACCTGAACGAGTAACGTTAATCGCTGGGTAAATACGACGGTCAGCCAGCTTGCGTTCCAACAGGACTTCCATATTACCGGTACCTTTAAACTCTTCAAAGATAACCTCATCCATACGCGAACCGGTTTCAATCAGTGCTGTGGCGATGATCGTAAGACTCCCGCCCTCTTCGATATTACGAGCAGCACCGAAGAAACGTTTCGGACGTTGCAACGCATTAGCGTCAACACCGCCGGTCAGAACCTTACCAGACGACGGTGCAACAGTGTTGTATGCACGAGCCAAACGGGTAATAGAGTCCAGCAGAATAACGACATCGTGTTTGTGCTCAACCAAACGCTTGGCTTTTTCGATGACCATTTCAGCCACTTGTACGTGGCGTGAGGCAGGCTCATCAAAGGTACTTGAAACGACTTCGCCACGTACTGAACGTGCCATTTCAGTCACCTCTTCAGGTCGTTCATCGATGAGGAGAACAATCAGGTCACTATCTGGGTAATTTGTTGTAATTGACTGAGCCACCGCCTGTAAAATCATGGTCTTACCAGACTTAGGTGGGGCTACAATCAGACCACGCTGACCTTTACCAATGGGTGCTGCAAGATCAATGATACGTGGAGTTAAATCTTCAGTACTGCCATTTCCGCGTTCGAGTGTGTAACGCTCATTGGGAAACAATGGGGTGAGGTTTTCGAAAGGAACTTTGTTTTTCGATTGTTCTGGTTTTTCAAAGTTGATTTCTTCAACTTTCACCAAAGCAAAATAACGTTCGCTGTCTTTAGGTGGACGAACCTTACCTTTGATGGTGTCACCGGTACGCAGATGAAAACGGCGAATCTGGCTAGGTGAGACATAAACATCGTCAGGACCAGCAACATACGAATCTTCAGGTGAACGCAGGAAACCAAAGCCATCAGGCAATAACTCCAACACGCCAGTTGTATAGACATCCTCACCCTGCTTCGACTGAGCTTTAACAATCGCGAAGATTAATTCTTGTTTTCGATTTCGTGCTAGGCCTTCAAGATTCATTGAAAGGGCGAGATCCATCAATTCAGCAGCGGACTGCTTTTTCAGCTCTGTCAGATTCATGTATTACCTGGATTGGGATTTTTGATATAGAACAACCTTGAAAACGCCACTGTAAGGGCGTTGGACTATCTTTACTGGGGGGAGTTTTCGAAAAAACTGTTCGCAAGCATAACAGCTCAAGATCGAGGCGTCTAGTGTTTCGCACAGTTTTTTAGCACATTCTTGAATATCAAGGTAATGCACGATAAAACTGTGATTATTCGTCGTTAGTTAGCGGTGCAAATACGAATACCAAATTATATAAAAACCAAGCCTATAGTCAAAAAAAACCCGACTCGGTAGAGTCGGGTTTTTTAGTATAAAAGCCTGGCAGTGTCCTACTTTATCAGCCACATCCTTGTGGCTGCCCCTTCGGGCTCG
>Ga0207828_100142_pt1 | contig 75109 bp, 67 predicted proteins | sample TtaePargueraPR_11_FD_187276 | JGI IMG/M metagenome (GOLD analysis project Ga0207828, IMG submission 187276) | Aerobic enrichment media microbial communities from Bioluminiscent Bay, La Parguera, Puerto Rico - Tt and P2 (3) (SPAdes) | ecosystem: Environmental > Aquatic > Marine > Unclassified ... | reverse complement strand
GGGTATACGGATTTAATGGTTGATGGGGCACCTTCACCCCATCAATCTGATACCACCCTCAGATGGTTGATAGATCGACTCCGTAGTTGAGTTCCTCTGCGAAGTCCGGCAGTCCGTAACCGATGGTTTTCTTGTAGAAAGGAGAGACCTTCGCAGTCGGTGCCTTCTTCTTGTGCTTCGTGGTGTAGAGCATTCGTGCCCGCATCACCTCGAAGGAGTAACCGCGCCCTTCACGGTTCTTGTCCTTGGCCAGTCGGTTGATGGACTCCGTGTAACCCGGCTTATTCATGAGGTCGGTCTGAAAACGAAGATGGCGAGTGGTTTTCTCTTGTAGAATCAGGATGTTCCTGCCAGAACACGATTCAAGAGGACCACTCGCCATGGGTGAAACCCTAACGACCTGGTCGCCCTCGTGCAACGGCTCTGTCCGTGTTGAGCTGAGCGGCCAGCGCACTACCAGCGACAGCGGCGCTCTGCTGTTGCGTGAGGCCCTCGACAACAGCGGCGTGATTGAGGCGCTGGAAGACAATCTGGTCGATCGACGCCACCCGCTGCGCATCCTTCATTCGCTGGCCAGCCAGTTGCGTACCCTGGTGCTGCAGCGTGCGATGGGCTGGATCGACCTCAGCGATACCGACACGCTGCGCCGTGATCCGCTCTGGCAGCTGGCCTGCAGCGATGCGCGCGGGACAACGCCCCTGGCCCAGGACCGGCCCTCTCAAGCCACGCTGTCGCGGCTGCTGACCTGCCTCGGGCGCTGCGACAATATCGATGCCGTGCACGAAGGCCTGCTGCGACTGGTGATCTGGCGCCTGACCGCGCTGAAGAACGGCGAGCGCCCCAAGCAGCTGACGCTGGACATCGACGGCCTGCCGATCGAGGTCCACGGCCACCAGGGCGGCTCGGCCTATCATGGCCTGTACGGCGCGCGGATCTATTCACCGCTGGTCGCCTCGCTGGCAGAAACCGGCGACATGGTGGGCGGCCTGCTGCGCGAGGGCAACGCCGGCCCGGCCGAGAACGCCGACACCTGGATCCCGCATCTGGTGCGGCGACTCAACGAGAGCACCGGCGCCCAGGTTCGGGTGCGCATCGACGCCGGTTTCACCGACAACGCGACGCTGGCGGCCCTGGAAGAGCGTGACATCGAGTACCTGGGCCGGCTGCGCAGTCACACCGGTCTGCAGAAGCTGGCGGCACCGCACCTGAAGCGGCCACCCGGCCGGCCACCCGAGCAGCCTCGCGAGTGGTGCCACGATCTGGAGTATCAAGCGGGCTCTTGGTCGGCACCGCGTCGCGTCGTGCTGGTGGTGCAGGAACGCCCCGATGACCTGCTGCTGCATGCCTTCTTCCTGGTCACCAACCTCGGAAAGTTCGACTGGCCGCCGGAGAAGGTCCTGGCGCTCTACCGCAAGCGCGGCAGCGCCGAGGCGCACATGGGCGAGGTGAAGTCGGCGCTCGACGTGCACCTCTCGTCGACCGATCGCGGCGCCTCCACCGTTCAGGACGTGATGGCACGCAACGAGGTGAGCCTGCTGCTCAGCCTCTACGCCTACCAGGTCCTGCATGGCCTGCGCTGCCTGCTGGAGCGGCAGACCCGGCAAGGCTGGAGCCTCAGCCGGATGCGCGAGCAGGTGCTGAAGGTCGCCGCCACACTGAGGCTGCACGCTCGGCGAATCACCGTTCATCTGGGTGCCGCCGCCGACAAGTGGTGGCCGACGCTGCTGAAGGGGCTGCCGAAGCTGACCGCACTGAGCTGACGCTCCTGCGAGACCACCACAGCATCAGAAAGCGAGCGACCGGAGCGGCGGTAGGCGATCACGGCTGCTTGGACGGCCGCCATTGATTCCAAAGAGCTATAAGTAAGTAGGAAAAGGGCTGCGTTCTGGCATTACTCAACAGCCACTCGCGCTGAAGAGGCGAATCCTGATAAGCAATGCCAACAGCCAGTACCTTCAGACCGCTCAATCAGCGCCCTCGTGAATAAGGCGGGTTCAGCCCGAATTGGAAACATGCTGTTGTGTCACGCCGTGTTAGGTATCTATCTTCACAGGTATGTATAAGCCTGCTACCGTTGGCACATGTACACTCGCATCACGCGCTCCGGTGGCCGGAGCTATCTGCAGATCGTCGAAGGCTTCCGAACCGAAGCTGGCGTGCGTCAGCGCGTGATTGCCAATCTCGGGCGTGTGGACCATCTGGACGACAAGAAGCTGGATCCGTTGATCCATGGCTTGCAACGCGCGCTCGGGCGAGTGCCTGCTGCCGCGCCGGTACCGCAGTACGATTCGGCGCTGGCCTTTGGTGACGTCTATGCCTTGAACGAACTCTGGGCGAGCCTGGGGTTTGGCGAGGTCATCCGCCGAGCGTTGCGCTCCTCACGGCGCGCCTTCGATGCAGAGGCACTGGTGCGGGCCATGGTGTTCAACCGCTTGTGTGCGGCGGACTCAAAGCTGGGGTGTCTGGACTGGCTGGAGACGGTGTCGATTCCGGGCATGCCGCGCCAGGTCACGCACGACCAGTTGTTACGCACGATGGATGCGCTGATGGAGCGCGCCGATGCGGTGGAGGCTCGCATCGGCGCACAACTGCGACCGATGCTCGATCAACAGTTGTCGGTGGTGTTCTACGACCTGACCACAATCCGTATTCACGGCGAGGGCAAGGTCGTCGGTGATCTGCGCGCCTTCGGCATGAACAAGGAAACCGGCGGCATCGCCCGGCAATGCGTGCTTGGCGTAGTGCAATCGGCCGAGGGTTTGCCGCTGATGCATACCGTCCACGCGGGCAATGTGTCGGAGACCAAAACACTGAAGGCCATGCTGGCCTGCGTGCTCGAACGCTTTGCGATCGAGCGGGTGATTGTGGTGGCGGACCGTGGCCTGCTGAGCCTCGACAATGTGGCTGAATTGAGCGCGCTGGCGACGCAGACTCAGCGCCAACTGCAATTCATCTTGGCCGTACCGGCGCGGCGCTACCGCGAGCTTGGCGGCACACTGGAGGCGCTGAGCTTCGATCATGATCAGGCGAGTCTGGCTGAAGGCGAATTTGCTGGCCATCGGCTGGTGGTTGCCCACGATCCCGTGCGTGCTGCCGAGCAGTCGGAGAAACGTCGCGAGAAAATCGCCGAGCTCGAGGCTTTCGCTGAAAAGCTGGTGATCAAGCTCGACACGCAAGACAAGGGCGAGACTGCGCGTGGCCGCAAAGCCAGTGATCGCGGCGCCTACAGCCGCTTCCAAAGTGCCGTGGCCGATGCCGAGTTGACGCGCTATATCCAGGCCGACTACCGCGCCGACCTTTTCAGCTACGAGCTCAACGAGGCTGCGATCCAAGATGCCGAACGCTTCGACGGCAAGCTCGCGCTACTGACCAACGTCAGTGACTTGAGCGCCGAGCAGATCGTCAGCCGTTACAAGAGCCTTGCCGACATTGAGCGGGGTTTCCGGGTGCTCAAGAGTGATATCGAAATCGCCCCGGTATTCCATCGCCTGCCGGATCGCATCCGTGCACACGCACTGATCTGCTTTCTGGCACTGGTGCTCTATCGCGTCATGCGCATGCGCCTCAAGGACCACGGCAGCACGCACAGCCCGAAGACCACTCTTGAACTGCTACGCAGACTGCAAAAGCACCGAGTCCAGCTCGGCAACCAACATCTCACCGGCACCGGCACCCCCACCCCGCAGCAACTCGAATTGTTCGCCGCCCTCGGGATAGAAAAACCCGCCTGATCAGCCATGTTGTGTCATTTTCGCTTGTCTCAGCGAAAACAAATCAATCACTTATGTGATTAACTGCGGAACTTGGGTATCCCGTCTCAACGCTGGTTTTGACCTGGTTATACACAGCCCGCATCAGGTACTGAGAAGCGATATTGCGGAAGGACTCGTCATTCATCAGGCGTATGAAGATGTCCTCGTTGCCGTCCATGCGCTCTACAAACAAGTTCTCAAGCTGCTTGTTAAATACTGGCTCGAAGTTCTCCAGGCTGTTAGCCATGACGGCCTGACGAAGCTGTTCGTTGGCAACGGCGGTTTCCTTCACCTGATCGAAGAACAGCTGGTCCGCCGGGGTAAACTCTGTACCAAATCGCTCATTGAGCTTGTCGACCAGTGTCGATAACTGCACCTCTTCCTCTGCCTGGCCGGTACCGACCTCGGTCGGGCCATAGAGGGCTTCCGGCTCGCCTACTTTCAGGTCGATGGCGCCTTCACTGATTTTCTGAAGTCGGTAGTACTTCAGCTCTACCTCGTCATCAACCTGCACCGTGCGCGTATCGGTGGTGTAAGGCAGCTTGGTGAGCAGGAAGCGGGAATAGGTGTACAGCTTCTCGTGGTCCGAGTCCTGATAAGGAATAATCTGGGCAACGAAGCCGTACAGGTTACGGAAGCTGACCAATTGCCCCTTGAACAGGGCTTGGTCTTCCTCGCTCAATTTCTTGAAACGCTCGACAGCCAGGTCAATCAGACTGTTCAGCTTCTTGTGTTCGCCGCCCGTCGGGTTCAGTCGGTTGCGGAACCAGATCTCGCACCACGCGCTCACCTCACCCTCCGTAAAAATCTGCCAGGTGGACAGGGTGTGGGCCAGGTTATTGAGCTGCTGAGGGTCGGTATCCTCTTCCTTGGTGGTCACCTCGTAATAGGGTTTGAACGCCTTGTAGATTTCATCCGGCTCATTCACGAAGTCGAGGACAAAGGTATCTGTCTTGCCCCTAGCCGTTCGGTTAAGCCGTGACAGCGTTTGCACCGCCTGAATGCCTGACAGCTTCTTATCCACATACATGCTATGAAGCAGTGGCTGGTCAAAGCCGGTTTGGTATTTTTCAGCGACCAGTAACACCTGATATTCCTCGGTGTTGAATTTATCCGGTAGCTCAGACTCCTTGATGCCCTCGTTCATACCGACTTCGGTAAATGTCTTGTCAGCATATTCCTTGAGAGCGATTTCTCCCGAGAAGGCTACAAGGGACTTCACATCGGTATAGCCTTTAGATTTGATGTACTTGTCGAAGCCCAGCTTGTAGCGCACCGCATGTTCACGAGAGCTGGTCACTACCATGGCCTTTGCCCGGCCACCGATCTTGTGGCGGGTATGGGTGCGGAAGTGCTCAACGATCACCTCAACCTTCTGCGCTATCTCATAGTCGTGGAAGGAAACAAAGCGAGCCAACGCCCGCGCTGCCTTGCGGCGCGGCACTTCAGGGTCATCCTCCACCTTCTGGATCAGCTTGTAATAACGCTTGTAGCAGGTGTAGTGGGCCAAAACGTCATGGATAAAACCCTCTTCAATGGCCTGCCGCATACTGTAGTGATGGAACGGAGCTTCGCCGTTTCGTCCCGGCTCGTTGAACACGGCCATGGTCTTGAACTTGGGGGTAGCTGTGAACGCAAAAAAGCTCAGGTTAGGCTGTTTAGCACGTTTGAGCTGCTCACGGATGAGCTCCTTTTTAGCCTCTTCGCTAAGGCTTTCGTCCTCCATGTCCAGTAATTGCTCAGCAATGGCTGATTCGATGCCATCCTTGTTCAGGATCTTCCGCAGCTCCATAGCCGTTTCGCCACTCTGCGAGCTGTGGGCCTCATCCACAATCACCGCGAAGCGTTTGCCTTCCGTCGAAATTGAGATGCCTTTGCCTTTCTGCTCCAGCGTGCGGATGGCCTGACTGATGAAGGGGAACTTCTGGATAGTCGAGATGATGATTGGCACCCCGTCAGCCAGCGCCTTGGCCAGTTGCTGAGTATTCTCGTCGATCTTCTGGACGACGCCCAACTTGTGCTCGAACTGGAAGATGGTGTTCTGCAATTGCTGGTCGAGTACCCGGCGGTCAGTAATCACCACCACGGAATGGAATACCTTCTCGTTGTTAGCATCGTGCAGACTGGACAAACGATGAGCCAACCAGGCAATAGAGTTGGATTTACCGGAACCCGCAGAGTGCTGTACCAGATAGTTATGGCCGGAGCCCTTGGCTTTTGCGTGCTGGGTCAGAGACCTTACGGCATCCAGCTGGTGGTACCGTGGGAAGATCAATGTTTCCTTGCGGTGGCGCTTGATTCCCTTTTCGGTTACGACTGTTTTCTCTTCTACCTGAAGGTGCAGAAAACGGGCGAGGATATCCATAAGGCTATCCCGCTCCAGCACCTCTTCCCAGAGGTAAGCGGTACGAACATCACCTTCCATCGGCGGGTTGCCAGCGCCGTGATTAAACCCCCGGTTGAACGGCAGGAAAAAGGTATCCTTACCCTCCAGGTGGGTCGTCATAAACGCTTGCTCGGTATCTACTGCAAAATGCACCAGGCAGCGATTTTTGAAGGCGAACAGCGGGTCTTTGGGGTTCCGCTCGAAGCGGTATTGGGACTTGGCATTTTCAACGGTCCACCCGGTCGCCGACATGGCATTTTTCAGCTCCAGTGTGGCAACTGGGAGGCCGTTCACAGCCAGCACCATGTCAGGAACTGCGCCCGTTTTGGTATGTACCTGACGAACCACGATAAGCCTGTTCGCGGAGTAGCGTTCTGCCGCGCCGGTATCAATACTGGTATTGGGAGCAAAATAAGCCAGCTTCACTGACTTACCGACGCATTTGAAACCCTCGCGCAGCACCGTCAGTGCCCCTTTTGCGGCCAGCTCCTTGGTTAAGGCATCCAGGAGCATGCTCTCGGCCTTGCTCGCATCCAGGTTGTTCAACCGCTCCCAGATCTTGGGTTGTGTCTTCTGCACAAAGCTTACGACATCCGCCGGGAACAAGGCGGTTTCAGCATCGAAACTGGTGGGATCTCCTTTCTGATAGCCACCCTGGGTGATCAGCGCCTGCTCTATGGCGTTCTCAAAGTCGATTTCTTTGTGCATAACCTATGTTCCTTTTTAAAACTTGGCTGGGTTCCAGCGACTACTCTTGGTCAGAATCGTCGTTCTGCTGCTTTCCCAGCTTCTTCTGAGCGTTTTCTACTTGTTTGACGCTTTTATCCGGGGTGGGAAGGTTTTCTGGCATGGTGCCGCCCAGTTCGCCAATGGTTTGCCGAACCTTCTGGCCTACCTCGAAATGGGTTTTGTTGGCATTCTGCTTACCCTGAATGTTGTCCCGGCGAAGCTTCTCTTCTGCCTGTGTAGCACGGAACAGATTGGCAGCGAGCTCTGTGCTCCCCATGTAGTCCAGAATCTTGTGGCTCTTCTTGAGCCCTTTTCTGGCATGTAAGTCCTTGGCGCCCAGCCCCCCGTATAGCCCTTTGTAGCCATGATCCTGAAAAATGGCGTAATCCAATGGGGTCTCCACGCCAGCATCCTGGGCAGCCGCCAGGTACTTGTTGTGGGCAATAAGCTCCTTACGGATTGCCAGGCGCTTCTCATCCTCGGAGAGGGATGTGAACTGCTCGCTGTCCTCCAGCTCCTGTCGGCGTGTCTGGATAGCAAAGTAGGTCTGGCCGTTGGCGATGACCGGCTTCGTAGGGTCGCCGTTCTGGACGATCAGGTAACAGGCATACCGCGAAAGATGTACATCCGGGACCTCACGTTGCGCTCCAGAGCCGATACCAACCATTTTGCGCACGTCCGCAAAATGGTCTGCAACGACGTTCCCGGATCTTTCACAGGCATGTTTGGCCTTATCAATAACCGGGACAAAATTCCGCCACTGCGGGTATTCCAGCAGAGGTGCCAGCTCTCTGGCTGACCAGAACTCGTTGCCATGCTCATCCTCTCTGCGGATGCCTTCAAAGCTCTCGTGGTGAGTATTGGTGGACGGCGTATCAGCCATGGGCAACCTCCCTTTGCTCAGTGGTTGTGGGTATGCAGAAGTCCCGCACGTCGATTTTGCCGGTGACAGCATTGGTGATCAGGGCTGCGCGGTATTCCTGCAGGCGCTGTAGAGCAGCTTTTACCTTCTTCTGGAGACGGCTGATGCGTGAATAATCTCCATCTACAAAGCGGACTATCTGCTCTTGCTCAGCTACAGGCGGTAGAGGGATCGCGAGATTTTCGATTTGAGAACAGGTAATCGCTCCCTTTGTACTCCCCCCTGCGTCACTCTCGTTTCTCAGGTAGGCGTACGCTCGTTCAAATATGTGGTGCAGGTAATCGACATTGATCGAATCACCATAAGGCTTTACATAAACCAAGTGCTGGTTAATGGTCGCTCGGAAAGTGAGTTTTGAAGACATCCCCCGGGTTTTGCCCTGGCCTGTGATGCCAACCAACACTGCGGGAGGTTCAATGATCGGAAGGTGACACTCTTTGAGCGCAACGCCGGTGACAAACTGATCAGCTGAATCGACAACTTCCCTGTTCACGACAGAACTGTTCAGCCAAGGGAAGTCACCGTCAAACCAGTAATCAGGATTGTCTCTGCTGGGTGTAGATCCATTTCCGACCTTCGCGACGAATTTTACTCGTGATGTGCTCCAGTGCTCGGGGATCTTATCCAGCCAGGCCGCGCCTGAATCCCTCGTCGCTACCGAGGGATCAAGCCCTTTGGTTACCGCCTGACTAATTAAAGCTGTGCGTTGCTCAGCCAGCTTGTCCAAAAGAGACTGCTTTTTGGCAATCAGTGCATCAATCTGAGCAGTTTTGTGGTTAAGAAAGTCAACTATTGCTTGTTGCTCTTGAGCAGAAGGAACGAGAAGTGGCAAGTTGCCTATATAATCCCAGCTTGCTCTTGGCATTTTGCTGCCATAAGTCGATGAGTCAACAGTGTTAATAAAATCTCTGGAGAGGAAATAATACTTCAAAAAAGAAGAACTAATATCTCTGGAAGGTCTGATAACAAGAGCTTCGCTGGACACTAACCCAGGTGTGTCTGCCAAGTGAATTTTTGCTAGATAAGGCCGCAGTTTCCCGAATAATACATCTCCACTGGCGTACGTAGAGGCTAACCCTTCACTTTGGGAAATTTCGCCATCAATTTTTCTGCCAGTCCAAGACTCAATATGCTCTAGCCCGATATATGGAAGGTCTGATTGATCGACTGATTGCTTCTGATTGACCAGCTCTACCACAAATTTAAGTCTTTTTTGCGTCCAGTGTGATGGAACGCTTTGTATCCAAGGAACATTGGAGTCACGAAGGTCAGAATATGTTGAAAGCTGCATCAAACCACCTCCGCCAACATAGCGACGATTTCCTTTTCCAACTGACTAATTTCGCCAGCGATCTCTTCCAACGGGCGTGGTGGCTCGTATACGTAAAAATGGCGATTCAGCGGAATCTCGTAACCAACCTTGGTTTTGCTATGGTCAATCCAGGCATCCGACACATGGGGCAATACCTCAGTAGCCAGGTAGGCCTCGCAATGGTCCTTTACCAACGCAAGCAGTTTGTCATGGCCGGTTTCGTTGTCGTATTTCAGCGGCAAGGGCAGGCTGATATCAGTGGGCAACACCACGTTCTCGGTATCGCGCAACTCCGGATCTGGCTCTGGATTGCCCTTCTTGTCTCGGCAAATGTTAGCCTCTGGGTCTCGCTCTGACAGCGCCGCCAGTATCGCCTTCTTCACCGGAGCACCTACCTTGAGGTCGGCCTTCTTAAAAGCCTTATTCAAAACGGCTTCGAATTCGTCCCGGTTCTGATAAAGGATGTTGCCATCCAGCTCTTCTAGCAGGTCTTTAATGGCAGCTTGAGTCTGTTTGCCTGCCTCAATTTCTGCCTGATAGACCGCTTGGTCCTTACGCTTTTTACTGGTGGCCAGGTTGGCAAAGGCCCGCTGATCGTCGAGTCGAGCAACTCTCTGGGGGCTGACCTGGAAATTCAGCCTTAGAGGGCGTTCCACTGTGATTTTCAGATAGCCAAACTCGTGGTTATCAAAGATCTTGCTGATGGTACGGGTTTCGGTTCCTGTCGGTCTTGATGATCCTTTGGTATGTACCGGCGCTACGGAAGTCGCGTCATGCTGATGTTCGGCGTAGAGGCGAACCAGCTCGCGGATATGCTCCTCGGCCAGCTCGTTTCGCTTGTTCCCCAGGCTTTTGTCCATCTTTTTGTAATGGCGGGTGCCGTCGATTAGCTGTACTTTGCCTCGGCGGTGTTTCGGCTTGCGGTTACTGACAATCCAGACGTAGGTGTAGATGCCGGTGTTGTAGAACATCTGATCTGGCAGGGCCACGATGGCATCGAGCAGGTCGTTTTCGATAATCCAACGTCGAATATTGCTCTCACCACTACCGGCATCGCCGGTAAATAACGGGGAGCCGTTGAAAACCACGGCAATCTTTGAGCCGTCACCACCTTCATTAATGCCATCCACCAGTTTCGGCGGGTTGTGCATCTTGGAAATCATGTGTTGCAGGAAAAGCAGCGAGCCATCATTGATTCGGGGCAGACCGGCACCAAAGCGCCCGGAAAAGCCCTGGTCGTCGTACTCCTCACGAACGAAATCTTCTTCCGGCTTCCATTCAACCCCAAAAGGCGGGTTGGAAAGCATGTAGTGGAATTTCTTCTCCTGGTGGCCATCGTGAGGTACGAAGCCGTTGTTTTTGTTCTTGGCGTCTTTCACGCCCAGCGTGTCCCCATAGATGAGGTTGTCGATGGGTTCGTCTTTGATCAGGAGGTCTGAGCAACAAATGGCGTAGGATTCAGGATTGTACTCCTGGCCAAACAGCTCGATGTGGGCATCGGGGTTCAATCCTTCATGGGTACCGTCACCGCAAATGTACTTTTCAGCTTCCGAGAGCATGCCACCGGTACCGGCTGTGGGATCGTAGATGCTCCGGTAAATGCCTGGTGCGAAAATGCCTTCCTCATCGGTAAACAACAGTTGCACCATCAACCGGATGACTTCACGGGGAGTAAAGTGGTCCCCGGCCTCTTCGTTGGCCTGCTCATTGAACTTTCTGACCAGCTCTTCGAACAGATAGCCCATCTGTAGGTTACTGAGGGTCTTGGGCGAGAGGTCAATTTCGTTGCTACAGAACTCTTTTAGAATCAGGAAAAGGCGGTTGGCCTCGTCCAGTTTGGCGATTTCAGCCTCGAAATCGAACTTATCAAAGATGTCCCGAGCGCGGGGTGAGAAACCCTGGATGTAGGCAATCATGTTACCCGCAATGTTCGGCGGATCAGCCAGTAGCTTATCGAAGGTGAAGCCGCTGGTATTGAACAGTTCCTGTTTGCGGCCACTGGTGGCAATGCGTGAAAGCGCTTTTTCCAGTGCAGGGCCGGTTATGCCACGGGCTTCCAGGCGTTCCTTCTCAGCCAGTACCTTTTTCTGGTTTTCCGCCAATACCAGGTCAAACCGACGCAGGACGATCATTGGTAGCATTACCCGCCGGTACTGGGGTGGCCGATACGGGCCTCGCAGCTTGTTAGCGATGTTCCAGATGAAGCCGACAAGGTTTTGATGATGGTTTTGTTGCATGCTGTTCTCGCTATTTAATAATTACCGCTGCCTTGCCATGCGTGTCGACATAGCCAGGTGCTAGGACAGCGTTAGCGCAGTGTTCAAGAATGTTGTGGTTACGCAGCCACAGGTGATATTCCTGCTCTGGCAACCGATGATCGGGGCTACAGTCCACGTTCCAATGGCGTAGCAGGTAGCCAGCGCGAGCGGCACGAATACTGACCTTTCGAACTGGCTGGTTGTTCTGCCCGGACATATTCGTCACTTGCATGCCATAGTCCAGCGCAATAGCCTCCGGATGGCTTTGGCACGGGTGCGGGATGAGCTCTAAGGTCAGTTGCTCGTTCCATTCGGCATCCGACGTTTGATGCTCATGCTCTGCGATATCCGCTTTGTCGATAATCACACTGGTGATGCGATTGCAGACAAAATCTCGGAATGCACCGCGTTTCCGGCAGTAGCCGCGCATGTGCCAACGCTGGCCGTTGTTGACGATGCTGTGTGGCACAACCACACGCTCGCTAGCGCCTGAACTGAGGGACTGGTAGGTTATCCGCACAGCCTGTTGTTGACTGATGGCCCGGCTCACTGTCGCCAGCACATCCTGTGGTGGCGTGATCAAATCTGGTGCATCCTCACAGAAACCAGACTGGCCAGGAGTCACCGATAGCCCGTCGCCAAAGCCGTGAGCCAGGGTTTTCAAGGCGGCATGGGGCTCATGGTGGAACAGAGGCTGATAGTTGTCGGTACGGTAGTAGCGCTTGTTTTCGTGACGGAGGATCAGGTTCTCGTGGGCTAGCTCACGGTAGAGAGTGAAGTCCCGGGTGCTGGAGGCGACTGCGGTGCCGAAGTGCGCCATTAGCTCACTTCGGCCCACTGAGCCGTGGTATTGCAGGCAAAAATCAATGAACGCCAAGCGCTCGCGCTGGGCGTGTGAGTGATTTTCGAGCTTTAAGGCGGCGTTTCCCGGCACGTTCGCACCTTTTTTGACTAAATATGATTAGCCACCTTATTACACAAACCTATATCATGCAATCATTTTGATTTGTCCTATAGAACTTTCACATGTGAAAGTTTTGGCTCCTTTCCAGATGGAAAAATGGGTGCATAAAGCCCGCCGGAAGGGGACGGGCCTGAATGGTTTTTTGTTTAGGATTCCGGGGGCTGAAGGCCATCGAAGTGCGCCTCCAAACTGTCCAACTGCTTCAGGTTTGCCCTGACGAGACGGCGCATGTGAGTGAGGTTTGCATTCATGATACGCACTATCTCAAACCCGGCTTCGGTCTCCTCAATGATGGGCCTCTCCCAGTCGTGAGCGCGGTTAAATGCGGGTTTTGAGTACCGGTGTTTCAGGGCTCGGCGGATGTGTTCACTGAAAACCGCATGCCCCTTACCGTTTTTCACTCTTACGAAGGTGTTGTAATACCAGTGCATTTCCAAGCTGCCGTGCAGCATTCTCACCCGGCAGCCGTGATGGCCAGGGTAGCCTCTCGTTTCCTTGGTTCGATGAGCCTCATTATGCGCCCAGAAATGATCCGACAGCCGCTGAGCGAGGTAGCGTAGGCGTGCTCGCTCCATATCCAGGCTTTTGGATAGCGATTGTAAATACTGTCTGCATTGATCAAGCGCCATGCGGCGTCCCTGGTGATGGTCAAACTCCCCGGCGCGCGCCACCTCATGCCACTTATCGGTGATTTCCTGAATGGTTTTGGGTTTGCTCATTAGCATTCTCCTGTTGGTTGATGTTCAAGAGAAATGCTACTGGCCGCAGAGGCAAACCCACGGGTCTGTAATTTGCCAATTTGGGCAAAAGTAGCCGTTTACCCCCAGATTATCTGGAATTTTTATCGGCCTGGCGGCGTGCTTTAAACTTCCGGTTGAGAAATGCTTCCAGCTTGTCAGCATTCAGGTATGTGATGCCGCAGATCGCCAGGATAACGGCGACAAAGCCGAGGAAAGCAATGAGTGTGACGGACATATCGATCATGTGAGTTCTCCTGTTTTCGTTCTTTGATTGCAAATTGCAGCCTATGCTGCATCTGACTGCTTTTGTTCCTTTACGACAGAGGCAATCAGATGGCGCGAACAACCCAGGATGTCCTGGATTTCGCTATAGCTATGGCCGGTGCGCAGTAAACTAGCGATGTGTTGCCGCCTCTTCAGATCAGGTTGACGCCCCTGATACTTACCCTCGCTGCGGGCCTTGTTGATCCCCTGGTTTTGGCGTCGACGCCTATCCTCGTAATCTTTGCGGGCTACCGCTGCCAACATGTCGAGCATCATGCTGTTGACCGCCTGCAGGATAGAATCGGTAAAGCCGGTATCGTCTTTCTTGTCTAGTGCCAACCAACTCGTTGGTAGCTCGGGAGAGACAATCGCCAACCGTTTGGCTGCCAGCCTCTGCTTCAGCGTATCCCAGTCCTGCTGTTTCAGGCGGGCAAGCCGGTCTATCTGTTCTACTAGCACAATGTCACCTTCACCAGATTCGGCAATCAGTCGCATCAGTTCGGGGCGATGCAATGTGGCACCGGAGACGTTCTCGGTATAAAAGGCAGCAATGCGCTGACCGTGTTGCTCGGCAAACTGGATTAGCGATGCTTTGGCCCGATCGGCATTTTGTTCCTGGGTCGATGCTCTCAAATAGGCGCGTATAAACATTAAGGCCTCCTCAGTCTGTTATAAGTGGTTCCGCTTGGCCGGTCTGTTTTAAATGGTTCCTTGTCATGTTGAACGGCCTGAATAGTTGGTTCCTCTGATGTGTACCCATCAGGAACCACCTCAAGAGTCGAAGAACTCCCCGAACGGATCATCTTCTCGGAGGATCGGATTGACTCTGAAGTCATCGAACGGATCGCCAGTGCCGTCTTTACTCCCGGTGCCGGAGGTTGTCGTGCTGTTTGGACCGTTTTCTCCCCTACCACTGCCTCGACCAAACGACGCCATCTTTTTCTCGAATTCAGGAAACGTCATTTCCCCATCGGGTCCCTTGGCGAAAACCGTCTTGTAAGCATCGACTGCGGCCATTGCGAAGCGAATAAGCAGTACGACCACCCAGAGCACGAACAATAGGTACCATGCGTAAAGCGCTGCATCGGTACCCCTTAAGGCGAGCTCCACAACGCCGATCCCGGCGAGCCCCACTGCTACTATTTTTGTCACCCTCACCATGGTTTCAGTCCCCGATAGTTCTTTACTTCGAAGCTATCAGAACCTGAGAAAATGCAAGTTGTGACCAGCGTCAGGCCGCAGCGGCTTGCCCGGCCAGCCATGGCAGTTTCACCTTGCTGTAGGCATCATTTGTCATCGCCCTCAAATCCTCCGTGTCCAGGCGTGAAACCAGCCACGCAGTGCCTTGATATCGAACTCGCGGATAGTTGGATGGCTGGAATACGCCATGAGGGAGGTCGTCCTCATCGCCCAGCCACTGTCTGAGCCGCAGATCGATACACCAACCCTGTTCGAGCTCGATCCAGCAATGGGGAGCAGTGGCCATTCGGCTCAGTCGGTCCTCTGCGTATCCGATACGACATTGATGGAAGATGCCTTGCTCACTCAGGGCGTTGCTGATCACAAAGGTCATGCAGTCGCTATCGATTTTGGCGTCTTCAAGCGGCAACAGCGCGAACTCAAGTTCATCATGCCAGTCACTCATGATCTGGCTCCTTGAACATCAGTCTCTGCCCCTGCTCGTACAGCACAGGGTACGGCAGCGGTTCTCCATCCTGGATGATGGTGCCGGGAGGAAAATACACCACCATCCAGGATGGTAAGGCACCACTGACCGTGCGGTAGAACTCGTCCACAGGGAAGCTGAGTTGCTCACCTGACTGCCGGAAAACGAGGCGAGAATAATTCTCTGGATGATTAGCCGCGATGTTGTAGCTTTCGGGCTCAGCACCTTCCACGTAGGCGGGAGACTTCCAACGATTCGGCGTTTTGATGTTGTAAGCAGCCACACATTGATTCACACCACATCCATGCTCAGCGCTTTCAATCGACCAAAGCACCAGTGGATGGCCGTCTATTTCGGGCGTCTCCACGTTACTGAGTTTGGTGGCGCTCAACGCCATATCATTGGCAGCTAATCGGATGGCCTGGTCCACCAGATCCACATACTGCTCATAGGCCTGAGCCTCCGAAGTGGCCATAGACGCTGGCATCCATCCCATCAGGCTTGGTCTCGCCGACGGATTGTCTGGAGTTATCACGATGTCAGTAGCGTTGAACAAAAACGTCAGGCTACCCGAGAGATGTCGAAGCGGTGCATCGAATGAAGTCGCCAGGCTGGCGAGATCCAGTAATGGCACCAACATGCCTTTACTGTAGGAGCGAGAGCCATCCCCAGAATCACGCAAGTCCATATCGTAGATGCCACCGGCTCTCGCCAGGTTTAAAGCCCGAGACTCTTCTGGATTGTAGGCTCGTGGGGTGGCCGCGCAGCCAACCAGGGCAGCGGCCAGTATTGCTGTAGTTAAGGGTGCTAATCTTTTCATTATGTCCTCCTGCTTTCATTAAATATTCTCATGAGGTTGAGAATATGCAAGAGGAAAACTAAAAATAATTCTTTTAAATCAATAGTTTGTACTAACAGAACAAAGTTCAAAACCGGACGTAGCGAAAAGTTGGCGGGGCATGCATATCATTGGCTATAAAAGAAAATGGCACTTTTGACCAGCAGAGGTTACCTATGGAAAGCGTCGCCGCAATTACGCGAGAATCACTTTACAACGAGGTATGGGCAGAGCCTGTCTCCAGAGTTGCGCCGCGCTATGGAATATCCGGCGTTGCATTGGGCAAAGTTTGTCGCAAGCACAAGATACCTCTGCCGCCACGTGGGTACTGGGCAAAAATCAACGCCGGACATTCTCCGAGGAAAATTCCGCTTCCTACCGCCAAGGAGTTTGAAAATTACTCCCTACCTCTCCGTCGGTCACGCACTTACGACCCCAATAATCCTGATGCTTCTAGGAAAAAAGCCACGACAGCCCAAGAACGTATAGGCTTTGTTGATGTGCCAGAACTGCTCGAATCTCCACATCCTTTGATAAGGAAAGCATCCAAGCGACTGAGACAAAAAGCCGGATGGGACAACTACAAAGGACTGCGTTCAGCGCCGGGAGAAATTTTTGCTTTCGAAGTGACTAGAGATGCGATCGATAGAGCATTATTGATAGGCGACACACTGATAAAAGCGCTTGAACGTCAGGGTATGAAGGTTTGGGTGGACCGTGAAAAGAGTCGTACCCTGATCGGACTGGACGAAACTTCGTTGACCATAGTAATCAGCGAGCATGTCGCCAGGAGCAAGCATGAAGTAACCGCAGCAGAGAAAAAAGCAATTGAACGCTGGCAACGTTCTCCGAATCGCTGGGGAACCGGATACCACTACCCAAGGCCACCTGATTACGACTACCACCCAACCGGAAAATTGACGATTTCAATCGGCGGTTACCCATCCAGAAGTTGGGGGGATACGCCGAAAACTCCGCTGGAGCAACGGCTGCATCAAGTTGTTGCCGGTGCATTAGACCTGATCGCAGAACATCGTATCCGAGCTGAAGAGCAGGAACGCAGACGCCTAGCATGGCAGACAGAAAAAGACCGATACGACCGCCAGGTTGAGCTCCGAAAGCACGAACTGGAGCAACTCGAAAAATTGAAGGTTAGCGCCACTCAGTGGCTCGAAGCCGAACGTTTACGACAATATATCGATGCGGTAGAGCAGGCTGCGATCAGGAATGGGGAACTCAGCGAGAAGCTCAAGGACTGGATATGCTGGGCTCGGATCAAAGCAGACTGCATGGACCCGTTAATAGCAGTCTCAGATGCTATTCTGGATGGCCCGGAACCAAGGTCACCGGGCTATTATTACTAGTAGCATACGAGTCTCACCCGTCGTCCCGAAGTGATTCCGTCCGGAACAGATAAATTTGAAACTCTGGCGGGTGCTGAACTTCAGGGTTTTCTGCAACCTCTAAATCTCTCAAGACATATCTTATCAAGGCGCGCCGAGTAGTAATGCGTCTGCCAATGGCGCCTTTGAACAGCTCATCTCGAATCAGTTTTTCTTGTCCCTCGGTCAATGATGGGTGTGGTCGTAACTCGAGCTGAACTTTTTCTTCCCAATTGATATCCGTTGGTGTTTCTACACCCTTAGGGGCTGACTCCGCGCAGGATATTCGGGCGAGGTTAAAGTCCCGGTGCTGTTCAGTGAGTTCATCGAAGCCCCTCACATGCCATCTTCTCCCGGCGAACACAAACGCCAAGGGATGGATAATACGTTCAATACCATCCGGATTGTTCATAGACCTGTAGATGATTCTGGAGGCTGCACCCCGGTCCATCGCTGAGTGAATAACTCGAAACAGTGCTGGATCAACGTTGGTAAAGTCTCTCTGGGTCTCCTCCACCCTGACATGAACAACTTGGTCTTTCACCGACCGGAAATAGGCGTCGATACTAAGATTAGCGATTTCTGGCTTGAATCGAGCCGTAGGAACATATCGCCCACGGCCTTGCCCTTTCAGAGTTTGAGTATTAGATGGGAATGCGTCTCGATACGAACCCAATACCCGCGAGGCTTGCACGCTGGTTACTCCAAACTTTTCCCTAAGGCGCTGATTGGTTATCCCCCCTTCGTATGCTAGCAACATCTCAATGAACTCAAACTGCAGTCTCGTGCGGCTATCCAATGGCGTAACTCTCTGCTGGATTTGTATTAACATCAGTGTTAATTTAACATTGATGTTAACTCGAAGTCTAGGAAGATTGGGTGGCCTATGCCTGAAGATGCGGACAACCTATTTGATCGTGTACCTGAGCATATTTTTAGACCGCTCGGGGCGCACGAGCATGCGCGTCGTAACTGGTCGCTCCTAAACCATCTGTATAACGATTTCTTTGCACCTGAGGCTGATCCTCCAGAGGGAGAAGGCTGGACACAGAAGCGTGTGGTGGCATCAATTGAGCGTTTCTTGGTCCGGTGGGATGATGAGCATGAAACCAATGTTGAGGAGCGAGGGACTCCGGTAAACATACGCGCCCATGACGCTCTTTCAAGCTTCCTGGATAGCGGCTGGCTGAGCATCGATCGAGTTGGCTTTACCCAATTCGTCATCATGCGCCCCACGGTCCAAAACCTGTTTGAGTTGCTCAAAACCTTTGCTGAGCAAGGACCCGAGTTTATCGGTGGGCGTGTGCAATCGGTCCGGAATAACTTACTGCAGGTGCAGGCGGATCCTGAAAAAAATGCCGCTGTGTTCCAGGTTGCTGCTAAAGAATGTTCCGCGCTTCTGCGAATGTTGAACACTACGCGCATGCGCGTTCGGGAAGCTAGTGAATACTTGCGTACCCAGGAGTCAACCCATCTCTTCCTCGAGAAGTTTTTTGGTGACTATATCTCCAGTTTGTATATCGGCGACTACTCAGACCTGTTTTCCCGAAATCATCCTCTCGCATCTCGCTGGGATATCGTCGACCTCGCTTCCCGAATTACAGAAGAACCAGAAAGTCGTGAACAATTGCGTCGGTGGTATCGCAAGAACTTACGTTGTCGGTCTACTGAAGAAGCGGATGCATTAATTGAAAGTGATACGGCCCGTGTTCTGGCACTTCGCGAGGTCGACCGATTGCTCGCACGACTTAAAGATGCCGTCACCCGCGCTAACGATCAAGCCCTCGGATATCTCGAATACAAGGTCCGCTCTCAGGGCAATTTCGATATGAAGACCGATCAGGTCATAAATGCAGTTGTTCGCGCTGCTGATTCGCGACCCAATGATAAAAATCTGGCTCTACCCACAGGTTGGTCTCAAGGAAGACTCTTAAGTGAAGACGCCCTGAAAATGCCGAACAAGAAGCCACGAAAGCGCAAAGGTGCGGTTATCCAGAAGCGTCAGCTGTCGCCGGAGGCGAGAGCACGACGATTGGTCCGTCAAATCATGAAGGGGAACCGAGAGGTTTCGGAGGCTCGCATTATTCAGTACATCGATCGTCATGTGGACCCTGGAGGTATTTTGGAAAGCAGTTCCATGGAAGTGCTTTCCATCAACGACCTATGTATTTTGGCAGCATTCTCTCGCCTTGGGTTGATTGCCGACCGAACGGATAGGAATGCTCGGGCCGGCATTGTTCGACCAACACTATTTAAGGAGCTCAACAGGCATATCGAGATTGAGCTGACAGGTGAGCGCTTTGAGAACGAATACATTGAGGCGCCTGTTGTAAGGATTCGTCGCCGAAAGGACGGGAGTACAAATAATGCCAACTAGCTGGAAACGTATTGCAGAGCAAGACGAGGCTCATACTGTTCGGGATTTCCAGAGGGCGGCACAACGTCTGATTGTTGATCAAGTGTTGTACCAGGCAAACCCGAAGCAGAGATCAGACTATGACTTGGTGGCGGCCCACGAAAATGCATTCGCGGAAGCGCTTGATCTCTTTGGCTGCATGCTCGATCTCAATGTCCAGGAGCGATATGTGGCTGCTGTTCCGACAGTTACCGAAGTTAGCAAGATTCCTCTGATGCACACCTTATTGGCTTTGGTGTTGCGGAAACTTTATGACCATCACATGAACAGGGGATCACTCAATGCAGGCGTTGCGGGTGTTAGCTTGCCTGAACTAGAGGCGGCGTTCCAGGAATCAACAGGACGTGAATTACCAATGAAGCCCCAGTCAGAGCTTCAGGGGATGATGGATGCAATGAAAAGATGGGGAATTGCTCGTTTAGTCAGAACTGAGAATCTAGGAGAGGCGACATGGTTTGCTGAGATTCTGCCCGGTATTCAAAGCCTGATAAACGAACGAACTCTCGCCATGCTGAAATCCCATGCAGAATTGTTATATGAGCCTGATGGGTTGGGCGATACGACAGAACAAAAGGAGAGTTCTTTGTGAAACAGCTCAAACGCATCTCACTGGTCCAGTTCTATCTCCACGAAGCCGTTGATATTGAGGTAGCAGGAGCAACTGCCTTCTTGGGGCCAAATGGCTCTGGAAAGTCGTCGACGCTAGACGCGATACAAATCGCAATGCTCGGGGGAAATCAGCAGTACACACGTTTTAATACCCAATCGGTATCAACCAAGCAGCGGCGAAGCTTAGCTGGCTATTGCCTTGGCATGCTCCGCAATCCAGAGAAAGACAGTGAAGTGATCGGGCGCGCGCGTGACGAGGCTCGAACCTACATCATGTTGGTCTTTGGCGACGATACGGAAACTGAGTGGGTTTCTGCTGGAATTTGCATCGAGGCCGATGCAGAAACCGATGAGCACGAGGTTAAAGGCCTTTTCGTCCTTCCTGGATTGGCTTTAAAAGCTGACGATTGCATTGTCTACGACGGCGACGATCAGCGCCCGATCCCGTTTGCAGACTTTCGAGAAAATGTCCGTGAACAAGCTCGGAACAAAGGACGGACGCCCATCTTTACCGATAAATCGAGTGAGTATGTTCAGGAGCTGCTATACGCTCTGAATGGCGAGCGAATGCCTAATGCACGACGGTTTATGTCGTCTTTCGTGAAGTCGATGACCCTGAAGAATGTCGATTCGATCGATCAGTTTGTCCGAGATTACGTGGTTGAGTCCAATCCAGTTGATATTGCGACGTTTCGCAAGCAGGTCGAACAGTTTATCGCATTGCGCGATTTGATAATGAAAACAAAAGCAAGAATCTCACGGCTCGAAGGCATCATTACTGACTTTGATCGCGCGCGCCAGGCAGAACGTCGAATCGCAACTCTTGAAGCCATAAAAGCGATTTTTAATGCCGAATGGCTGGGAGAGAAGATTGACGATATCGAAACCCAGATCGATACACTCCAAGACCAAACAAAAACTGCAGAAGGCCTTGCTGCTGATGCGAAAGAACAGCGAGATCTCAAACAAGAGGATATTACCCAACTGAAGGTTCGCTTGGAGAGCGACCAAAATGAGCAGCTTCGGCAACGCCTCGAAGATCAGATTAGCTCTCAGCGCCAAATAATTACAGCCTACCAACATCCCGAGATATCCCGAGCGAACCGCCTGATCACTTCGCTAAGAGAATTGATCGACGAACCGGTTTTTTCTGAGATTCGAAGTCTAATGAGCACCGTGGTTGATGAGCTGGTCGAGGCTCGGGGAAATGAAAACTCGGGAAGCGCGCTGAGCGAATCAATTGGGAAGCTCGACGGGGATCTCGCACAAATTCGGGTCTTCTCTCGGTCTAATCTAGCCTTGATCCAAAAGAAGCAAAATGAACTGGGTGAGGAGCGTGATGCAATTCGACGTCGGATTTCAGCAGCAGCTCAAACCGGGCGATTGTTGAATGATGGCGCAGCGCGGTTATTGGAGATACTTAATCGCGCCGGTATGGAAGCTAAGCCCCTGTCGGCGTTACTACGCATTTCGGACGCAAGCTGGGCACCGGCTTTGGAGGCTTATTTAGGTAGTGATCGTGATGCTCTGATTATCACGGAAGGAGAGACCCGTGAGGCTGTCAAACTATTGCGCCAGGCGAGGCAGCAAGGCATCCAGGTAAACGGTGCGGCTATCATCCAGCCATTTCACCTACGCAATGTCGACACTTCCGCTAAAGGTGAGGAATTCGCATTGGGTGTTTTTGAGACCGATGACGATACGGCTCGTCGTTTCGTTTGGCAGAAGTTCGGAAACATGCGCTTAGTCGACACCGAACTGGAGCTCGAGACCCATCCAAGAGCAATCACCCGCGACGGAATGCTGAGTCAGGGAGGTCTAACTAAATCCATCCGCATCGCACCGATAAGTGATCTTCGTATAGGCAAGGAAGTCCAGGACACATCGCAATTATCGCGACATGTATCGGAACTCCAGGGAGAACTGGAGCAGCTTGAGACGCAGAGGAAACGCGTGGAAGGGCTCGAAAAAGCTCTCGCCACGAACGCCAACGATGACGATCAGGGCGTCACTGAGAAGCTCGCAGAGGCCAATAAGGTGATTAACCTGGCATATCAGCAGCTCAAGGGCCTAGATGTCTCACACCTAGATGAGTTGCGATCTCTTCTTAGTGCTGCTGTCTCGCAACACTCAGAATACGACAATCAGTATATGAAGCATGATCGACTCGCGGCAGGGTTGAAAGAGCAAATAGGTCAATGTGGGGAGCGGAAAGAGCAACTGGAACAACAGTTACCTGCAAGTCGCCAAGCTGAACATGAAGCTGTAACCAACGCTTTAGTCGATAAAGAGTGGCTGGACAGTATGAAAGACGAGATTGAGCGCGCCGAAACCAGCTACGATCTTCGGCTTAAAGAGGTGGATAGGAAACTTGACTATCACACACCCCGCTTGAGGAAGGCCGAGGAAAACGCTTCTCTTGAACTTGCCCGCTATGTCCAAGACGAGCGTTTGGATGTGCAAGTGCCCCATATGGAATGGCATGAACGTTATGCATGGACACTAGAGGAAAAGACGAAGCTTTTTAATACCGAATTGCATCGGTACGAGGAGGAAGCTGAGTTGGCCCGTCAGGCATCCGAGGAAACGTTGCGCTCAGACATCGCCATGTCTCTCCATGATCGATTCAAAGAAATGGAGTTGGAGCGTCGGGAGCGAAATAAAATACTTGAATCATGTCCGTCTTTCACCGGTGGGGAACGTTACAAGTTCACAGCCAAGGTTGTGCCGCAATACGAAGCCTTAGTGCGATATATCAATCAGATTGCTCAAGAAGACACCAATTTTTCTTTGTTTGCCGAAAACCCCGATGAGATTAATGAAACACTCCGCGATCTCGTGGAAGCCGCTGCTGACTCTGGTAACGCTAGTGGCGTTCTAGACTACCGACAGTTCTATACCTTTGATTTAGACATCTTGGTCGATGGTAAAAGAGTGGATCGTATGAGTAATCGGCAAGGGGCAGGATCAAATGGTGAACACATAGCGCCGATGTACGTTGCCGCGGGTGCTGCTCTTGCAAAGGCTTATAGGCTCCACAGTAACAAAGGAAAGCAACGCGGTATCGGCCTTATTTGTCTTGATGAGGCTTTTCATGGCATGGACACAATCAACGCCATAGCCACAGCACGTTTCCTACAAAGCATCGGTTTGCAGCTTATTATGGCGGGGCCGGAGCTTGAACGCACTAAGCTGGCACCTGTCACCCAGACCATCTATGACCTGGATAGAGAAGGGCTGGATCTACAAATGGAACGGACCAAATTCAAGGAGGCAGCCAACAAACTGATGGTGAGTGATATGCCTGACGAGAACCCAGAACTTATGAAAGGTGCTTACCAGCAACTTGGACTTGAACAGCCAGAAGAATATGCAGTTTCTAACAATGGTGGACAATGATGCTGCGCTCAGGAGCAGATGCATGTGATGAGAGTATGCGTCGCCTTATCAAAAAAGCTGCCCGTGCTGTATTCGCAGATGGCGAACTTGACCCGTCTGTGGAAAAAATTTCGGTAAGTTTGCCTGCAACGAATTCGAGCTTGCGGGAGTACTATCGCCTTGAGCGCTTTGCAGACCGAGAGGAGTATCATGCACGACTGCAGATATACTCAAATGCAAAGGCGATAAAGGTAGATTGGGACGTCGGTGCAGGAGAGAGAGGGCAACTCTCGAGAGTAACGCTGCTTGATCCTAAAGCAGTGGTAAGTATTCTTGGCGAAGAATTGCCTTGGGAAGTTGCCTCGCGAGCCATTGCAAGAATAGGGGCTGTAGCTAAAGAAGGGCTCCCTAACGTTGACCACATTATTGATGCTTGGCGTCTTGGAAAGGCCCCTGCAGGTGTGCCAGCAGAGCGTGCAAATCAACTGGTCGACAGCATGAGGGTTATAGATGCCGCGCAAAAACTTTCTGAAGGTGGACAGGATGTACTGCTCCGCAAGCTAAGCGCCAGGCTATTCGGTGACAGTAAACGGATAGAAGCACTGTCTCGTCAGTTTGCTTTCCTTCTTGGAGAGCCCGCAGAAACCGAAGAAGACGATGTTTTTGCGCGGTTAGGCCTGGTAAAGCATCCTCAACCTATGCTTCTGAGTGGCCCACCGGATTGTAGAATTCAAATTGAAGGGGTAGCTATTCCTCTGGCGTACCCCTATCTCGGCTTCAGACCGGACACTATTAAAGGCCTGGTCGCTTCAAATGCTCCTATTCGGCGTGTTCTCACCATTGAGAATCTAGCGAGCTTCAACGAAGCAGCTGACCTCGCAGAAAACGCGAGGGACTTGCTGATCGTTTATCTTGCTGGTAACCCTACACCATCTTTTCTCGCGGCATACAATCGAATACTTTCATCCATGGAGCCCACCGAAATCCTGCATTGGGGCGACATTGATGTCGGTGGGTTTAGGATTGCGGCAAGATTAGCCGATAGCATCAGGTCTACCGGCCGTAGTCTTAAGCTTTGGCGGATGAATCCATTGGAAGTAGCTTCGGAACAGCAAAAGACCGTCCCGGAAAAGAAAATCGAAGAAGCATCAACAATATGCGAGAAATACGGCTGGAACAAAGAAGCCGAAGGATTACGGAGCAATCCAGTATTTCAGGAGCAAGAGTTCCTCGATTGGGCTCCTCCGAATGATTAAACGAGAACATAACTCATTGAAACACAGTGGTGTTATCCCAGTTTTCCACTTTTCCCAGTTCGGTGATGGACTCCGGCGTCCGGATTTAAAGAAAGTTGCCGACAATTACTGCGGAGGATTTTCACCATGCGTATAACAGCAACCCATCTCACACAGTGGTCAGACAGGCGTGAAGCCCAGGGGATGCTTCCCGTATTGGTGAGAAGATTGATTTCGGCAACAGCTCGTACCACGGCACTTGTCATGCCGGGCGGCGACTCGGTCAATATACCTGGCTGGGACGGTGTTATAGAAACGGCAGAGGGAAACCCTTGGGTTCCGAGTGGAGTCAGTTATTGGGAACTGGGCACTTCAAAAGATCCGGCTTTAAAAGCGAGAAGTGATTTCAAAAAACGTCTGGAACAGATTTCCAAAGCGGATGCTGCTCGGGCCATTTTCGTTTTTGTGACTTCTCGTCGTTGGCCTCGAAAAGACGCATGGCGGGAAAGCGTGAGAAGCCTGAATGCTTGGGCTGATGTTTGGGTGTGGGATGGAGACGATCTCGAAGCCTGGCTGGAAACCTCTCCGGCCACCGCGTTGTGGTTGGGTATTCAGTTGGATATCGCCGGTCACGGCATAGAGGCTGTAGAGAACCACTGGGCGCACTGGGGCAACCAATCCAAACCGGTTGTAACAGCCTCTAATTTGTTTGTCGGTCGGGAGGAATCCAGGACTGCATTAAAGAACAGCATCCAGCAGCATGAACCGTTGATTTCTGTTATGGCTGACAGTCAGTCCGAAGCTGTTGCCTTTGTATGCGCGCTATTGATTGAAGAAGGATATTCCACACGCGCCGCCTGCGTATTCCGGCGAACGTGACCGGTCATTCCGGGGATCGTGACCGATTTGCACACGGCCATCACGCTGGAGTCAGTTTTGTACTCTGAGCGGTCACGATGGGTCAACCGATTCCGTATTTTGTGCTTTCGCTTTTCGCAGTGATTCCCCCTTCAGATTGAGTCGGTGAGCGCCGTGCAGGAGTCGGTCCAGGATGGCATCGGCCAGCGTGGCGGAGCCGATGTAGTCATGCCAGTGTTCCGTGGGTAGCTGGCTGGCGATGAGCGTTGAGCCTCGCCCGTGCCGGTCTTCGATCACCTCCATCAGGTCCTGTCGTTGTTGTGCCGTGACCTTCTGCATGCCCCAGTCGTCCAGGATCAGCAGGTCGGTCTTCAGCAACTGGTTCATCAACCGTGCGTAGCTGCCATCGCCGTGGGCGATGCGCACCTGCTCGAACAGGCGCGGCACGCGCAAGTAGCGAACCGAGAGCCCTTGCCGGCAGGCCTGGTTGCCCAGGGCGCAGGCCAGCCAGGTCTTGCCGCAACCGGTCGGGCCGGTGATGCACAGGTTCAGGGATTGGCGGATCCAGTCACAGCTGGCCAGCCCCGCCATACGGGAGCGCTCCAGCCCTCTCGGGTGGCGGTAATCGACGTCTTCCACGCAGGCAGGGACCCGCAACCGGGCCGCCTTCAGCAGCCGATCCAGACGGCGATTTTCACGATGTAGCACCTCCCGGTCGATCAGCAAGGCCAGGCGTTCCTCGAACGCCAGGTCGTGGGTGTCGGGCTGTGCCCGTTGTTGTTCCAGGGCATCGCACATGCCGGTCAGCTTGAGCTGGCGCAGGGTATCGAGGGTGTTTTGAGTCAACATCAGTGTCTCCGGGATCAGTGGTAGTAGCGGGGGCCGCGAACGTTGGTGTGAACGGGCAGATCGGCCAGTTCCGGTTCTTCCTCGGTCAGTGGCAGAGGCAACTGATCCAGACCCTGCTTCAGGATCGAGGTGATGCTCTGGTAGCTGGCCGAGTTGATGGACAACGCCCGGGCACAGGCTTGCTCCAGCCGATCACGGCTGTAACGTCGACTCAGGTTCAACAGCCCCAGGCAGGCCCGGTAGCCATGTTCGGGATGAGGACGATCCTTGAGCTGGCGCTGCACCACGTCGAGCGTGGCGGGGCCGATGTCCGTGGCCCAGTTCAGGAAGCGGCCCGGTGACCAGTTCTGGTGGGCCTGATGGGACTTGGGCATATGCTCGGTCAGGGTGACGAAGCGGCCCTTGCCGTGACGGGAATGAAGGGCGACCCGCTGGCCCTTATGCATCACCTCCACGGACGTATCGGTCACCCGAACATCCAGCTTCACGCCCACGAGTGCGTGAGGCACGCTGTACAGCCGTTTGTCGATCTCGATGTGGTAGTCGATGCCCGGTCGTGCCTTTCGCCACTCGGCGTAGACGTAGGGCGTTGCGGGGAGCGGCCTGAGCGCGGGTCGGTCCAGTGCCTCGAACAGGCTTTGGCGGCTCTCGGAGCGCCCCTGGAACGGGCGCCTGTTTAGGGCCGGTAACAGCCCGGTGATGGCTGCATTTAGCTCGGCCAGGGAGAAGAACGTCTGATGTCGTAACCGGGCCAGGATCCAGCGTTCAACCAGCAACACGCCGGCTTCCGCTTTTGCCTTGTCCTTGGGCTTGTAGGGGCGTGCTGGCAACACCGCCATCTGGTAATGGGCGGCCAGTTCCGCATAGGTCTCGTTGATCTGGGGCGTGTATCGGTCTGCTCTGGTGACCGCTGCCTTGAGGTTGTCCGGAACCAGTAGTTCCGGTACGCCACCGTAGAACGCCAGCATCCGCTGGTGAGAGGCGATCCAGTCCGGCAGGGACTGGCTCCAGGTGGCCTCGGCGAAGGTATAACTGGACGCGCCCAGCACGGCCACAAAGACCTGGGCCTTGCGCATCTCGCCGGTGCTGCGATCCACCACCGGAACCGTGGGCCCGCAGTAGTCGATAAAGATCTTCTCACCGGCCCGATGGACCTGGCGCATGCTGCGCCGCTGCCGGCCGCGCCAGAGCCGGTAGTGGTGGCAGAACTGGCTGTACCGGCGGGCCTTATCGCCGTGGCGCTCCACGTACTCGGCCCACAGCAGTTGCAGGGTGACGCCCTTGGTCTTCAGCTCCTGATGGACCTGGAAGTAGTCGGGCTCGGCAAAGCGTGAAGGCGGCGTCTTGGCCGGGAACAGCTGGGCTTCCAGCCGTGCTTCGTCCGTGCCTTCCGGCAATGGCCAGGTGATGCCTTGAGCCGTGGCCAGACTGACGTACTTGCCGACGACACCCTTGGAAAGGCCACAGGCGCGGGCAATGCGCTCATGGCTCAGGCCCGCTTCGTACTTGAGGCGCAAGACCTCGATGATTTGTCGCATGGAAATCCTCGCTGCCGGCATCCGCCCTTCCTCGTGATGAAAAGGAAGGGGTATGCCGGATAAAGTTGAAGAATTCCAGCGCGTTGGCAGGGATTCCGGAGGAACGTGACCGATGATTCCGGCATCGTGACCGGCGATTCCGGAAAACGACCCGAAATCGGTCACGATAAAACGGAATGAGTGGTCACGATCACCCGGAACAGGCGGTCACGTTCAAACGGAATGGGCGGTCACGATGGGCCGGAATATGCAGAGCGAGAACCGATACCCGAAAACCTGCATGCAGCCGCGGAGACAGCCGGCTCTTTGATCCACCGTGGACGCGGTGTTCCGGGAAGAAGCTCTAACGGAGAAATTGACAGAGAGTTATTTTTCTCTTGGATCAACAGAGTGCGAGATCTGGCAAAGGAGAAAGATCGAGAAGCTGTCACCGACCTAACGGTGGGTGCCTGGCTTTCCGACTGGCCACTGAACAAAAAACTGGAGTGCTGGCCAGACCTTATCATTGCTGAGCTATTGGATCGGGATGACTGTGAAGACATCAGACGAGGTTTCCATACAGGAGTACATAATTCCCGAGGTGTTACCTCTCGTATGCCATACGACGGCGGAGAGCAGGAGCGAAAGGTTGCAGAGGAGTTCAAGCGTTTCTCCATTCAATGGAAAGACTCGAAACCCAACGTTGCTGCAATGATCGAAAGCCTTGCCAGATCATACGAACAAGACGCCCGGCGTCATGATGAAGACGGATTATGGGCCCAAGAGTGGTAAAGAACTCTAATATATTAAGGACTCATTCACATTTGGATAAGAATGGAAAATTTTGAACGATTCTTGTGCCGTAGATCATAGTCGCATGGTGCGCATACTGATCGCTGCTTTACCTAGGTGCAAAAAACCTGGTACCGGCAACTTCTCTTATGGCGGCTATTTGTAGATCTCCAGAAAAACGGGGAAGCGCGGCGGAATCAAGATTTTCTTCAAGCCTGCTTCATCGGCAGAACGTGAGGCTTTACACGTTTCACATTTTTCGCTTCCTGCTCGTAGGCTCGATGACGAACATCCCATAACTCAACCGCGTGCTGAATATTCAGCCAGAACTCTGGCGTATTCCCCAAAGCCGCTGCGAGTTTGATTGCCATGGGTGCTGTCAGCGTGCCTTTGTCATGCGCAATCCGACTGAGTGTATTTCTGTGCACACCCATTGCTTCGGCAAGCTCACTGATTTCAATGTTCATCGGCTCCAGGAATTCGGTGACCAGCATTTGGCCCACGGTCACTGGACGACGTTTTGTGTTCCTCATTACCATAACCTCCTCTAGCCCTTGTAAACATGCGGGTCTAGATATGTATCTTGGGCGGTGCCATCTTCCCACCGAAAAATCAGGCGATACTGCTTGTTAACCCGAATAGAACACCATCCAGACAGGTTTCCTTGCAAATGTTCGAAACGATTACCTGGTGGAATCCTCAAGTCTGACTCCTGCGTCGCGGCATCCAGAATCAGAATCTTTCTAAAGAGGGCGCTTTCAATAGTGCTGGGTATTTTCTTATGACTTTGGTCTTGTTCGTAAAAAACCTCTAGCCACGTATCCCTGAATTCAACCGCCATAATTGCCTGATCACTTTTTACTCATTTTATGCACAACAACGTTGTGCGTCAAGTCCGTTCAAAATGAGAACGGATCCGTTTAGAAAACGATGTTACTATAATTTGGTCTGACAGAAAGGGACTATCGAGCAACTTCAAGGCGCTGATTTCATAGAGATAAAAGCGTATACAAGGCTCCCAGTTTCCCACTTATCCCAGTTTAAAATGGGTCGTCAGGAGCCGACGCAGAGGAAATTTGCCAATATTTACACTTTTTTCGCAAATTTCAGCACTCCAATGGTGCTCCAAGAGTTTCATAAAGTTATGTTTTTAAAGTGTTTTATACATTCTGCATCGGGAAGTGAAACGGCCACCGTGCCTTGCGACTGGTCTACTATCACGGTTCCAAGACGGGGCAGAACGGTTCTCGGGCGTAGAAGCGCTCATATGAGTCCCTGAACCTGGAGAATCTTGGCAAGCCTGTTGCCCGTATATTCAGTATAACACCTATACCAACGTTGCATTGGCCAAGTGGGTCTTGCGGGCCGGTATTACCAAGGACGTGACTTTCCATGCTGGACGGCATGCATACCTTTGCGGTGAACCAACTGGCAAGGGGTGTGGATATCTACTCACTGTCGCGCCTGTTAGGCCACAGCGAACTGCGTACCACAGAGGTCTATGCGGATATTCTCGAAACGCGCCGCCGTCTTGATCTTCGGTGTGTAAATCCCCATTTATAACACAGTCATCTCGTCGAGTATTTATGCCGCGTTGCGGTACTCAAATGCCGTCATGTCATTGAGTGAATCGTGCGGTCGCTGGATATTGACTCTTGACTTTCGGCATATTAGGCGTAATAACTTACAAAGTCTTGCAAGAATTTCCTCGAACGAGGCCGCGTACGGGGATATTCCGGCCTTCAAGGTGGGGCATGGCAGTTTCGTCAAAGTGAAATCGATCGATGGATCAATGATCAGACCCAAGCAGGCAGAAAGGAGGAGGTGATACCTACAGATGAGTAGTCGAAGTCAGCGAAACATCCCGTGTTGCCTGGGCGCGCTATCCATAGCCGCAGGCAAACGAAGTGAGTGAGATTCTTTAATTTTTCTTCTGGAGGTGTGACATGGACATTGATTTCAAGAAATTGGCTCCCTGGAACTGGTTTAAGAAAGAGCAGGAAGAACAACAGAACACTGGCTCGCTGTCGGTGCAGCGCAATGACCTGCCGGCGGCAGGCGGGCCGGTTAGCCCCATCCTGCAATTGCATCGCGAAATCGATCGCCTGTTTGATGATGCGTTCCGGGGCTTCGGCTTCCCGGCGCTAGCCATGCCGCGATCGTCGTCGGAGTGGCCGGACATGCTGAAGCCAGCGCTGGACATTCAAGAAACAGACAAGCAGTACACGATCGCCCTGGAAGTACCCGGCGTCGAGGAAAAGGATATTCAGATCACGCTCGATAACGATGTGTTGCTGGTGCGCGGTGAAAAGCGTCAGGAGCAGGAAACCAAAGACGGTGGTTTCCACCGGGTGGAGCGCTCCTACGGCAGTTTCCAGCGTATCCTGAACTTGCCTGACAACGCCAACCAGGAATCGATCAAGGCCGCATTCAAGAACGGCGTGCTCACGATCACGATGGACAAGCTCGAGGCCAGTGCGTCCAAGCAGGGCCGCTCGATCCCGATCAACGACTGACGCCGATCAGCTCGTCCTCCGAAAAAACCAGGTGAAGGTCGAGGCACCGTGATCGGCGGTGCCTCATCAAATCAATTTTTACAGGAGCATCAGCATAGCCAGAAAACAATGCCAAGTCTGTGGTCAGCCCGCCACGGCGCGGGTGGAAGCTAATCTCAATGGCCGCAACAGCACCATGCTGTTGTGTAACGATCACTATCGTCAACTGGTGCGCCAGAAAAAGCGTACCGTCTCACCGCTGGAAGCCTTGTTCGGCTCACATAGCGGCCTGTTCGAAGACTTTCTCGGCAGCGACTTCTTCCACATCGGTGACGCCGCATCGTCCATGCCGGCCGATACCGACGAGGTCGTCGATGCCTCGCTCGGCGAACCTGCCCCGGCTGCTACGGGTACAACGCGCCGGCGCGGCAGTGGGCTCGCCAGCCGCATCAGCGAACAGTCCGAGGCTTTATTGCAGGAGGCCGCCAAATATGCCGCCGAATTTGGTCGCACCGAAGTCGACACCGAACACCTGCTGCTGGCGCTATCCGACAGCGACGTGGTCAAGACCATCCTCGGTCAGTTCAAGATCAAGGTCGATGATCTCACGCGACAGATCGAATCCGAAGCCAAGCGCGGTGACCAGCCGTTCGAGGGCGAAATTGGCGTGTCGCCGCGCGTCAAGGATGCACTGAGTCGTGCTTTCGTGGCGTCCAACGAACTGGGTCACTCGTATGTCGGCCCGGAGCACTTCCTGATCGGCTTGGCAGAGGAAGGCGAAGGATTGGCCGCCAACCTGCTGCGCCGATATGGCCTCACACCGCAGGCGCTGCGTCAACAGGTGAGCAAGGTGGTCGGCAAGGGGGCCGAGGACGGTCGCGCTGAGACGCCGACCAACACACCTGAGCTGGACAAGTACTCGCGTGACCTCACCAAAATGGCGCGTGACGGCAAGCTCGATCCAGTCATCGGCCGTGCGCAGGAGATCGAGACCACCATCGAGGTGCTGGCCCGGCGCAAGAAGAACAATCCGGTGCTGATCGGCGAGCCGGGCGTCGGCAAGACCGCCATCGCCGAAGGGCTGGCGCAGCGGATGGTCGCCGGCGAAGTGCCCGAGACGCTGCGCGACAAGCGTCTGGTCGAACTCAACATCAACGCCATGGTGGCAGGCGCCAAGTACCGCGGCGAGTTCGAGGAGCGTGTGCAGAAGGTGCTCAAGGAAGTGACCGAGCACCAGGGCGAGCTGATTCTCTTCATCGACGAGGTGCACACCATCGTCGGTGCCGGCCAGGGTGGCGGCGAAGGCGGGCTGGACGTGGCCAACGTGTTCAAGCCGATGATGGCGCGCGGCGAACTGAACCTGATCGGCGCCACCACGCTCAACGAGTATCAGAAGTACATCGAGAAGGACGCCGCGCTGGAGCGTCGCTTCCAGCCGGTGATGGTGCCCGAGCCGACGGTAACGCAGACCATGATGATCCTGCGCGGCCTGCGCGACACCTTCGAGGCGCACCACAAGGTCAGCATCACCGAGGATGCGATCATCGCCGCCGCCGAGTTGTCGGACCGCTACATCACCGCGCGTTTTTTGCCTGACAAGGCCATCGACCTGCTCGACCAGGCGGCCGCACGCGTGAAGCTGTCGGCCACGGCCCGCCCGGTGGCGGTGCAAGAGCTGGAGTCCGAACTGCACCAGCTGCGGCGTGAGCAGGACTATGTGGCCTCGCGCAAGCAGTACGACAAGGCCGCCGAGCTGGGCAAGCGCATCGAGGCCAAGGAGACTGAACTCAAGAAGCTCGTCGAGGAATGGGAACGCGAGCGCGCCTCGGGCAGTGCCGAAGTCAAGGCCGAGCATGTCGCGCATATCGTCTCACGCTTGACCGGCATTCCGGTCAACGAGCTGACGGTCGAAGAACGCGAGAAGCTGCTGCATTTGGAGCAGCGGCTGCACGAGCGCCTGGTGGGCCAGGACGAAGCGGTCCGTGCGGTGGCCGATGCCGTGCGGTTGTCGCGCGCGGGCCTGCGCGAGGGCAGCAAGCCGGTTGCGACTTTCCTGTTCCTCGGACCGACCGGCGTGGGTAAGACCGAACTCGCCAAGGCGCTGGCCGAGTCGATTTATGGCGATGAAAGTGCGCTGCTGCGCATCGACATGTCCGAGTACGGTGAACGCCATACCGTGGCACGCCTGGTGGGCGCGCCTCCGGGCTATGTGGGCTATGACGAGGGCGGCCAGCTCACCGAAAAAGTGCGGCGCAAACCCTACAGCGTGTTGTTGCTCGATGAGATCGAAAAAGCGCACCCCGACGTCTACAATATCCTCCTGCAGGTATTCGACGACGGGCGGCTCACCGACGGCAAGGGCCGGGTGGTAGATTTCACCAATACCATCATCATCGCCACCTCGAACTTGGGCTCGGACATCATCCAGCGTCGGCTGAAGGCCCGTAGCGCCGGCGGCGAGGAATACGTGAAGACCAAGTCCGAGGTGATGGACGTGCTGCGCAGCCACTTCCGTCCCGAGTTCCTCAACCGCATCGACGAGATCATCGTCTTCCATGCGCTGGGCAAGGAGGAGATCCGCCATATCGTCGGCCTGCAGCTCGATCGTGTGGCCCGTAACGCCGCCAGTCAGGACGTGACGTTGACCTTCGACCAGACCTTGATCGACCACTTCGCGGAGGAAGGCTACAAACCCGAGTTCGGCGCGCGTGAGCTCAAGCGGCTGATCCGCAGCGAGCTGGAAACCGCGCTGGCACGCGAGATGCTCGGTGGTGGTCTTGGCAAGGCCGATCACGCCTGCACCCGCTGGGATGACAAAGCCGAACGGGTGGTCTTCGAGCGCCAGGAGCCAGCCGCGAAGTCGGCCGAGGCTGAAAAACCCGATGCCGCAAACGTGCCCGAGGCACCGCCGAACGGCGAGAGCAAGGCTACGCGCAAGAAGAAGTCAGCTGGCGGCGAATCTTGAGTCATAAGGAGGCTGTCGTGTCCGACCCCAACGGGCTGACATGCGCAGCCACCCTGCTTATTAGTTGTTCAATCATTGAATAAAGTGCGTAGCCGCGATGCATAACGACCCCAACCCCACAATCTTTGACGAAATGCGTTCCCAGTTGCAGAAACTTTCGAACCTCTGTTTCACCCATAAGGAGCGTCACCTTTGAACGAGACTCCTCAAATCTCAGGTCGACACTGTGGCCAGATTAACCAGAATGCCCATTTTGGCAGTTGGTATCTCGATCTTGACTCGCAACTCCTCACTTGCTCCGATGAAGCCTGCCGCGTACTCGGCCTAGATGTTGGTTCGCCAATAGCCTTCGAGCGATTCCTGCAGTGCATTCACCCTGAAGATCGCCCCCTCTTCGATAGGGCATGGGATGCTGCCATGTGCGGAAAGCCCCTTGATCTGTGGTATCGCATCATCAGCGGAGAGCAGCTTCGCTGGATACACCTGCGGGCAACATTCAAGGGCGACGCTTCTGGTCGGCCCAGAGCGGCAGACGGGACGGTAGAGGACATCACCGATCTCAAAAGTGTCGAGCAGGCGCTAAACCTTATGCGCCGACAGCGAGAAGAGTTGGCCAGCCACGTTCCCGGTATGCTTTACCAATACCGTCTTCGTCCGGACGGCAGCTCGCACTTCCCTTATGCCAGCGCGAAGATACGGGAAATATACGGGGTTGCACCGGAGGATGTTGTCGAAGATGCCACTCCTGCGTTCGCTGCGCTCCATCCTGAAGACCGCGACCGTGTGCATGAAACCATACAGGCGTCGGGGCAGTCACTCGCGCTTTGGCATGACGAGTACCGGGTGCAGTTTCCAGACGGTCGGGTGATCTGGGTCGAAGGCGAGGCGTCGCCTGAAGCCATGCCTGATGGGAGCATTCTCTGGCACGGCTATATCCATGATGTCACCTCACGCAGAAGATCCGCGGAAGAGCTTCGCCTTGCGGCTAAAGTTTTTGAGCACGCAGGAGAGGGTATCCTCGTTACGGACGCTCAAGGCCACATTGTCAATGTCAATCAGGCGTTTTCCATGATCACTGGTTATGCGCGGGAGGAAGTAATGGGTCAGACACCTCGCCTGCTCGAGTCCGATCGCTATGACGATGAGTTCTATCAGACCGTTTGGCAGGCTCTGCGTGAACACGACTATTGGCACGGAGAGCTCTGGTGCCGACGCAAGAACGGCAGTCAGTTTGCCGCGCTGCTGACAATCAGTGCAGTGCCGGATATGCGGGGCAATATCGAGCATTACGCAGCCATGTTTTCCGACATCACAGCCCTGAAGGAGAACCAGCAACAACTTGAACGCGTTGCTCATTACGACCTGCTCACCGGCTTGCCCAATCGACTATTGCTTGGAGACCGCCTTAAGCAGGCCATTTGTCAGACACGTCGGCGTGGCATGCACCTAGCGGTTGTCTTCATCGATCTGGATGGATTCAAGAAGGTCAACGACCAGCACGGCCACGCAGTCGGCGACAAATTGCTGTCCGTCCTGTCCAGGCGTATGACGCAGGTGTTGCGCGAAGACGATACCTTGGCCCGTCTTGGTGGTGATGAGTTTGTCGCTATTCTGCTCGACCTGCCGGATATTTCCGTCAGCGTACCGATTCTCGAGCGCCTGATCAAGGTGGCTTCACAGCCCGTACCGATTGGTGACGCACTGTGCGAGGTGAGCGCGAGTATCGGTGTGAGCTACTACCCGCAGGGCGAAGATATCGACGCCGACCAACTGCTGCGGCAGGCAGATCAGGCTATGTATCGTGCCAAGCAAGCCGGCAAGAATCGATATCACGTTTTCGATACGGAGAAGGATCGTACGCTGCGCACCCGTCACGAAGGATTTGACAGCATAGAGAATGCTCTTGCCAACGGCCAGCTTCTGCTTTATTTCCAACCCAAGGTCAACATGCGCACCGGTGAGGTACTGGGCGCCGAAGCCTTGATCCGCTGGCAACATCCGACGCGTGGCTTGTTATCTCCTGCCTCCTTCATGCCCATCATTGAGAACCATCCGCTCGGGATTGCCGTGGGGGAATGGACCATCGAGGCTGCGCTGACCCAGATCGAAGTTTGGCGCAAGGCCGGCCTTCATGTCCCGATCAGCGTGAATATCGGTGCGCGGCACTTGCTGCAACCGGACTTCATCACGCATCTACGGGGTATGTTGTCACGACATCCCGGCGCCCAGCCGCAAGACCTTGAACTGGAAATCCTCGAAACCAGCGCCGTGGAGGACTTCGTTCAAGTGTCTCAATTGATGGCCCAGTGCGAGAGGATGGGATTGCGGTTTGCCCTCGACGATTTCGGCAGCGGCTATTCATCGCTGACCTATCTGAAACGCCTGCCCGCACACCTGCTCAAGATCGACCAAGGTTTTATACGCGACATGCTCGAGGATCCGGACGATATCGCCATCCTGGATGCACTACTGGCGCTGGCAAGGTCGTTTGGTAGGAACTGCATCGCGGAGGGAGTCGAATCCATTCAACATGGTGAAATGCTGCTGCGTATGGGATGCGAGTGGGGCCAGGGTTATGCTATCGGGCATCCGATGCCGGCGCATGAATTCGAGGAATGGCTACACACCTGGCAGGTACCCTTATCCTGGAAGGGATTCAAACCTGACAGTCGCTCCGCGCTGCCCGTGCCGTTCACATACGCCGACCACCGGGTCTGGATTTCCCAGATGATCGACTATCTGTCAGGTAAGACCCAAGTGCCGCCTCAACCCGAAGCACTCCAATACTGGCGGGATCAAAGTGGCCGCCCTACGTTCTTCGGCAAGGACCCTGATGATCAGGTCGATGTCCTGCATCAAAGCATCCAGCAGTTAGCGCACACCCTGAGTGAACTGAAAAATGCCGGTCGTGTCGAGGCATTGAGGGCGGGTATCGACAAGTTGCAACATTTGCAGGCGGATCTGCTGGGATTGCTGCCGCCAGACCAGAACCCGGATTGATGCCATGCACGGGACAAAGGGTTGACGTGCAAAAGGCTGATCGAATCGTCTTCTCGCACTCCCCGTTTCATTAACGTTTCATTGAAAGAGAGAGCAACGCTTATGCATAAAGAATCTGGCCACACGACCCTTGACGAGATACGCTCCCAGTGGCGGCTGATGACGGTTTACGAGCGCTTCGAGCAGGTCGTCGCCCTCGTTCTGTCGGCGGTAATTGCCGTCATCATCGTGGTGTCGCTGTTCCAGCTCATCGCTATCGTCTTCACGCTGCTGGTCCTCGATGCCTTCAATCCCCTGGATCACAAGGTATTCCAGAATGTGTTCGGCATGATCATGACGCTCCTGATCGCGATGGAATTCAAGCATTCGATCGTCAGAGTGGCGCTGCGTAAGGAAAGCATCATCCAGGTCAAGACCGTCATTCTGATCGCGATCCTAGCACTGGCCCGCAAGTTCATCATCCTTGGCTCCGACGTTGATCCTGCCAACGTGGCCGCCCTGGCGGGGACGATACTGGCCTTGGGTCTGACCTATTGGCTCATGCGTGAACGCGACGACCGGATGAGCGAGTGATTGAACCATGGCTCTTAATAGTCTAGACGGTCGACACGATGCTAGGTCGAGGCACCGCTGGGTCAATCGCTTTCAAACCGTGTTGCTGGTTTTTACCCTGCTGATCGAACTTGTCGTCGCCTCCGCGACGACCTTGCGCCTGTATGGCGCCCGTCCCTTGCGCAGCAATGAAGCCCCTGTAATCTGGTCGTTGCTGCGAGCACTTATGCCAAGGTCGTTCGCCCCGATGTGCCCAGCACGCCGGGACCTGAGCACCCTTTGGCGCTAAATCACTCGAAAGGAGCCTCCGTCATGTCTTTCCCCGGTCCTTACCCACAACGCCCAGCTCCGGATCATTTCGTCCGGCGCTGGCTCGTCATCTCTACGTGCGTTGCAGCACTCATGCTGTTCTGGCAGTTCCTGCCCGCCATCGAAGCCTGGTTCAGCCCGCGCCAAGCCGCTGAGCGCACCGTCACGCCGCGTGGCGATCTGGCCGCGGACGAACAGGCCACCATCGAACTGTTCGAAAAATCACGCGCCTCGGTGGTCTACATCACCACCGCGCAGCTGGTGCGCGACGTCTGGACGCGCAATGTATTCTCCGTGCCTCGTGGCACGGGATCGGGCTTCATCTGGGACGACGCCGGCCACGTCGTCACCAACTTCCACGTTATCCAGGGCGCGTCCGAAGCCACCGTCAAACTCGCCGATGGCCGCGACTACCGAGCCGCATTGGTGGGGGCGAGCCCAGCACACGACATCGCCGTACTCAAGATCGGCGTCGGCTTCAAACGCCCGCCTGCCGTGCCGGTCGGCACTAGCGCCGACCTCAAGGTGGGACAGAAGGTGTTTGCTATCGGCAACCCCTTTGGCCTGGACTGGACGCTCACCACCGGCATCGTCTCCGCGCTCGACCGCTCGTTACCGGGAGAAGCGGGCGGCCCGGCCATTGATCACCTAGTTCAGACCGACGCGGCCATTAACCCCGGCAACTCGGGCGGCCCCCTGCTCGATTCGGCCGGGCGGCTTATCGGCATCAACACGGCGATCTACAGCCCCTCCGGCGCCTCGGCCGGGATCGGTTTTGCCGTGCCAGTGGACACCGTCATGCGGGTAGTGCCGCAACTCATCAAGTCCGGCAAATACATCCGCCCGGCGCTGGGCATCGAGGTGGATGAGCAGCTCAACGCGCGTCTGCAGGCGCTGACCGGCAATAAGGGCGTATTCGTATTGCGCGTGACGCCGGGCTCGGCGGCGCACAAGGCCGGGCTCGTCGGCGTCGAGGTCACCGCAGGCGGCATCGTGCCCGGCGATCGCGTTATCAGCATCGACGGTATCGCCGTCGACGACGTCACCACATTACAGGCCCGGCTAGACGACAAGAACGTTGGAGATGTTGTAGTCTTGTTAGTGGAGCGAGCCGGCAAGACTCGCGAGATGCTTGTGGAACTACAACCGGGAGTTTGATGGAAAGTGGGTCATGGATCTGCACAGCGAAGGAGCGCGACGGTGTCACGCCAGCGACCAAGGCGCTGACACCGGAGCAGCAACGAATACAGGAGCTTGAAGCTCCCGTTTTAGCCGGGCCTTCTCGGCACGAAGATCTTGCTCTTCTTCCCGCTTTTCGGTTGGCTTAGAGAAGCGCTTTAACCAGCGATACAGGGTTTTTGTGCGTCAAGTGGTACATGAGAATAACTGATTTCACCACTAATTAGTGATAGCATCTAGGCAGCGCAAATGAGGCTAGAGAGCAAGCAGCAGTATTTGTCTTGCGGATATGAAGTGAGGAACTTTAAGGGTATTGATATCCCAGTTTCCCACTTATCCCAATTCTAAAATGGGTGGTCAGAAGCTAGTTTTGAAGGAGTTTCCCAATATTTACACTTTTTTTTGCAAATTTCGGTGCTCCGAAAGCACTCCGAAAAACTTACAAAATATTATTTTTAAACGATTTTTTTCTTTCTGCATCGGTAAATAACCCCTTTAGGAATACAACATGAAGCTGATCATCAAACTTATCGCCGGCATTCTCGCCGGTATCGTTATCGGTTTATACGCCCCTGACTGGGTTAGCCGGCTGCTGTTAACCTTTAAAGATTTGTTCGGGCAGTTACTGTTTTTCACCATCCCATTATTGATTCTCTTTTTTATCACCAGTGGCATTGCCAGCCTGCCGAATAATTCTGGAAAACTGTTGGGTAAAACGTTGGGGGTTGCCTACTTATCGACGCTCTCTGCCGGTATTCTGGCCTTCTTTGTGGCCAGTGCGATAGTGCCTATGTTGAGCGCGGACGCACAGTCAGTTACTAACGAAGCCAATGCCAGTTTAGCGCCATTTATCACACTGGATATCCCACCGCTGATGAGCGTGATGTCAGCACTGGTACTGGCGTTTATTTTCGGATTAGGCATCGCTGCAACTCAGGCCCAGCAACTTAAAACCTTGTCTGATCAGGGCCGCGATATCATTGAGCAATTGCTGGCTAAAGTCATTATCCCGTTATTGCCGTTTTATATTGCCGGCGTATTTACTGAAATGGCCGTCGCCGGCACCGTGTTCGAAACACTGAAAACCTTCGGCATCATCCTAATTATGGCTGTGATTCTGCATTGGGTTTACATCACCACTATGTTCGTTATCGCCGGCATCAAAAGCCGTCAGTCGCCACTGAAGCTCATAAAGAACATGTTACCGGCTTATTTTACCGCGCTAGGCACCATGTCGAGTGCAGCAACCATTCCGGTGACCCTGCAGAGCGTCCGTAAAAACCAGGTCGACAATAACGTCGCGAACTTTTCTGTGCCTTTGTGCGCCACCGTTCATCTGGCTGGCTCAACCATTACGATCGTCAGTTGTACCGTGGCTGTCATGGTACTGCATAACGCCTTAGCGATTCCGTCATTCCTCACGGTACTACCCTTTATCATGATGCTGGGCGTTGTCATGTTGGCAGCACCGGGTGTTCCTGGCGGAGCGGTAATGTCAGCCGTTGGTCTGCTGGGCTCCATGCTTGGATTCGGCGAGACCGCAATTGCGCTAATGATTGCTCTCTACATGGCACAGGACAGCTTTGGCACCGCCTGTAATATTACCGGTGACGGTGCCATCGCGGTACTCATTGATGACAGCAGTAAAGGCTAAATTTGCACAATTAGGCTTCGACTACACAAGATTCCGGTTTGGCTTCCGAACCGGGATCGCCGCTTGTTTATCACTTGTCTTTGCCTGGGCGTTAGGGCTGGAACATCCTCAATGGTCCGCTATGACCGTCTGGGCAGTATCCCAACCCACCCGTGGCTTACTTCTGGAAAAAGCCGCCTATCGGATCCTTGGCACGCTGCTGGGCACCGTTGTCGGTATGTTGCTGGTGGTCACCACCGGTAATGACATCATTTTCATGGCGCTGGGCTTAACAGCCTGGGTTGGTTTGTGCGTGTATATCGGCAACCTGTTACACGGTTTGGTTTCCTATGGTGCCATTTTAGCCGGCTACTCGGCATCCATGGTGGTATTACTGACGCGCACTCCCGATGCCCTTTTACCGCTCGGGATTGACCGTTTACTCACGGTCTTTGTCGGCGTCATGACCGCCTTACTGATCGGTTGGTTATTTACCTATTCACGTGCCGAACAGTCGTTGGTTAACCAGTTTCGACGCCAAACCGCAGAAAACCTCCGCATTCTTGCACAAGCGTACAAAACCGGTTCATTACAACAACTGAATAGTTATGATCGGATATCACAATTAGCCCACCTGGAGGCACAGCTGATCGAACACGGTACCGGTTCACCCTCAGCACATCAGTCAGCAAAAACCATACGGCGCATCCTCAATGCACAACTGGGTTTATTTGCTCAACTTGAAAACAAAGGAGTGATTCAGTCAAAAGAAATGAGTGAACACTTACTTACCTGTTCCAAGTCGCTGATTGACAATCGTTCGGAGCAAATTCGTAACGCCCTGGGCAATTTTCTGCAACACGTCGAACACGCCGCCCTGCTGCCTTATTTTAAGGAGTTCGTAGAAGCCTCTTATGCCCGCTTGGAATTCCGTGATACTGGCAAGACGGCGCGCTCAGTGCGAAAACTCTCTATATTGTTACATCGTGACTGGCGGGGAGCTCGCCAGGCTGCCTTGCGCACGCTGATGGTTATGACCCTGATCAGTGTCGCCTGGGCTTATACTGGTTGGTTTCAGATGGCCTATTTGCTGTTAGGTGCATCCGTCATGCTGACGTTGTTTTCTACCAGTGAAAACCCGGCCAAAACCATGTACTACGTTTTTATCGGGCAAAGCTTCGGCGCGTTAACCGCGTTATTCGTGCAAGCCTTTATTTGGCCTCACGCAGATTCTATTCTTGCAATGATATTGTGGTTAATGCCAATCATCCTATTTGCCGGCTTCCCGATGGCACACAACCGAACCGCTAACGGCGCCATGGATTTCAATCTGGTTTTTCTGTTGCTCATGCAACCGGCATTACACTATCAGTTTGAGCCACTCCAGGCGATCAGCATCGCCTTGGCCGTTATCGCTGCACCGATCCTCGCTTTGATCAGTTATCGATTGCTGTTTCCAACCAATTTGCGCAGTCGCCAGCAACAACTCATTCAGGCTCTGGAAGGCGACTTACACCAACTGCAGACGCGCACTCTCAGCAACAGCCAACGACAGCGCTATAAAGCCCGGTTGTATCACCGGCTCTTTAAACTCTATCAAATGGCTGACAAACTGGGTACCAAAGATAAACTGGCCTGTACGCGCTATTTGCTAAGGGTTCAACATCAGGTGGCAGAACATGAGTGATGAATGGCTTACCGTCTATTATGCGGCTAACCCACTGGAAGCACAGCTGCTAAAAGGGTTGCTGGAGACGCAACAGATCACGGTTAGGATGACTGATAACGGTATGGTTGGCGGGATAGGCGAATTGCCTGCCGACGCCATCGAAACACCGCTCAAGGTTCAGGCTGAACAGTATGAACAGGCACGTAAAATATTGACCAACTATGAGCAAGATCGACAACTCGAGATTACCTGTCCTCATTGTCAGGAGACAAACTTCTCAAATTTTGAGGTATGTTGGCAGTGCGGCAAAGATCTCGCTTAACCGTCGCTGGCAAGCGTTTAACCGCGTACTCCCTTGCAGCCGCCGCTGATCGATTACCATGTTGTTCGAGATAAGCCAGTTTCACCGGGCGGCGCACCTGCGTGTAACGCGCACCGCCTTTAATGTCGCCGTTGTGCTGTCGCAATCTGCGCGAGATGTCAGTGGTGATGCCGCAATACAAGCTATCATCCGCACAACGCAGTAAATAAACGAACCAACGTCCTTCTTCAGTTACAGTCACTGCTTGAAAGTCTCTGTCTTTAACCCAATAGCTGTATCATACCCTAATCATACGAAAGCCGTTAAGGAGCGACAATGAGCCGACATTTTGATCAAGCAGAAGGATTGTCTGAACAGCACGATCCAGAAACCCATCAGTACGTGTTTAACCAAACCATGATGCGAATTAAAGATCCTAAACGATCTCTGCAATTTTACAGCGATGTCATGGGCATGACGCTGGTTAAGCGACTGGATTTTCCTGAGATGAAGTTTTCGTTGTACTTTATGGCTGCGCTATCGCCGGAACAAAGAGAACAATGGTCAAAAGACCATGATGAGCGCATCAAGCAAACGTTTTCCCGGCCAGCGATGCTCGAATTAACTCACAACTGGGGTGACGAAGATAACGAAGCACTGTCGTTTCACAGTGGTAACAGCGAACCTAAAGGCTTTGGCCATATCGGTTTTGCGGTACCTGACATTGATGCCGCCTGCGAGCGTTTCGAGAAACTTGGGGTAGCCTTTCAAAAACGACCGCCTGACGGCAACATGAAAGGTATCGCTTTTATTAAAGATCCCGATGGCTACTGGATCGAGATCTTTACTCCTGAGCGCTTACCTGAGTTACTCAGCGAGCATCTCTGATACTTTTTGCTCTAACGACGTCATACCGTGCTGGCGGCCAATGTCGAGCGCTTGCTGCGCTGACAGGCCGTCAAGCCAGGCCGCCCGCAACGCGAACAACGCCCCAACTCGGTTAGCCGACGCACAATGCACCATAATTCGTTTGTCAGCATGCATTAACAGCAGCCTATCCAACGCTCTGGCGTTGGCAAACGTAACGCCTTTTGAACCGTCTACCGGCACATGATAAAAAGCAATGCCGGCCTTAGTGGTCCATTCCGTTTCGTTACTGCCTGCCATTTCCTCAACCGACAACAAACTGATCACAACGTCGCCACCCTGCTCGGCAAATTCTGTTATGTCGCGTTGATCCGGAGTACCCATGACCCATAACCGCTCACTGACTTGTTTCGGCGCTTCAATACCCTGTGACCAGGCACTCAATGAAAATAACATCACCAGCAATCCCGTGCAGGCGACAAACAATGATTTATGCATAATAAAACTCCTGTAAGATGACGTTTTATACTACTAACTTAAGCATAAAACAGATTATAAGCCATGACTTCATTACAGATATTAGTCGGTACCACTTCCGGCAACACAGAATACCTGGCAGACCATGCTGCCGAACTGATCAAACAACAGCTTCAGATAGAGGTTGAATTACACTACGAACCGGACTTATCAGAGATTGATCAAAGCCAACCGTGGCTGGTCTTTATTGCCAGCCACGGCGCCGGTGATTATGCCGATTCGATGCTGGACTTCTACGATCAGATCCAGCAAATCACTGAACTTAAGTCGTTTCCCTATGCGATCGTGGCGATTGGCGAATCCTGTTACGACACTTACTGCGCCGCTGGCCGGGACCTCGATAAACGGCTTGCACAATTAGGCGCTCATCGTCTGTGCCAAGGATTAGAGATCGATATGCTGGAAGATGACCCCGAACACGCCGTCGAACAATGGTTGCCCAATTGGATCGAAGCACTGCGATCCTATACACAAAAATGATCAGTGTGATTAAGGCGCCGACGCCATGATCCTCGATCCTATCCACGGGGTTATGCACAGTGGCGCAGGCCTGTGATTAGATCAGGTATAAGATCACTTAAGGGCTGTCGTCGGCATGGGTATATGTTTGGGGATAACTTGGGTTGTGTATAAACAGGTGACTTATCCACGATCTATGATCCCAGCTTAAGGGATCTTACGCACACTTTTTGATCGTTCGCAAAGCGAGATAAATAAAGCTCTGCAGCGATCTATTCACAGATATCCCCAAGCTAAAAGAAGTAATAATAAAAGATCTATAAAGATCAAATACTGATCTTATTTAGATCCTTTCTCAACAAAGTGTAAAAATACAGATGCGCAAAAAATAACCTTTTCGATCTGAGTCAATTCACGTTAAAATACTCGGCTCGATCAAATCCTTTAACGCCATAGGTTCTGCTTAATGTCACACACCTCAAGTCAACAATTTGATGTTATCGTTGTCGGTGGAGGTCATGCCGGTACAGAAGCTGCCCTCGCCGCAGCTCGTATGGGCAGTCGTACGCTGTTACTCACGCATAATATTGATACCTTAGGGCAAATGTCCTGTAACCCAGCGATTGGGGGTATTGGTAAAGGCCATCTCGTCAAAGAGATCGATGCCTTAGGCGGGATCATGGCAAAAGCAGCGGATCGTGCGGGTATCCAATTTCGCACCCTCAACTCGTCGAAAGGCCCGGCAGTCCGGGCTACCCGAGCGCAGGCCGATCGCCAGCTTTACAAACAAGCCATTCGTTACGCGTTAGAAACACAGCCAAATCTCACGTTATTTCAGCAAGGCTGTGACGATCTGATCGTTGAAAACGATCGTGTCTGTGGCGTTGTTACCCAAATGGGCCTTAAATTTTTAGCCAATAATGTGGTGCTAACCGTTGGTACCTTCCTTGGCGGCCAAATCCATATTGGTTTAGATAATTACCAAGGTGGTCGTGCAGGTGATCCTCCGGCTAACGCGTTAGCAAAACGATTGCGAGCATTGCCGTTACGCGTAGAGCGCTTAAAAACAGGTACACCACCCCGTATTGCCAGTAGCTCCGTTGATTTTTCAGTGATGCAGGAACAGCCTGGAGACAATCCGACGCCCGTATTTTCGTACATGGGTTCCCAAGCGGATCATCCCCGGCAAATATCTTGCTATATAACCCATACCAACGAATCAACCCACGATATTATTCGATCCGGACTTGATCGTTCGCCCATGTATTCAGGCGTTATCGAAGGCGTTGGTCCACGTTACTGTCCATCGATAGAAGATAAGATCGTCCGTTTTGCCGATAAAGCGTCGCATCAAATTTTTGTTGAACCTGAGGGGCTGGATACGTTCGAGCTCTACCCAAATGGTATTTCAACCAGCTTGCCGTACGACGTTCAGGAACGTTTGGTGCGCTCGATACGCGGTTTTGAACATGCCGTAATTACGCGTCCGGGCTACGCCATCGAGTACGACTATTTTGATCCTCGGGATCTGAAGCAGTCGCTCGAAACCAAAGTTATCGAAGGACTGTTTTTTGCCGGTCAAATCAATGGCACCACAGGTTATGAAGAAGCCGGTGCGCAAGGGCTTATCGCTGGTCTTAATGCCTCATTGCGAGCGCAGGGTAAAGACAGTTGGTCACCGCGTCGTGACCAAGCATACACAGGGGTATTGATCGACGATCTGTCAACCTTAGGTACGCAAGAACCTTATCGTATGTTTACCTCGCGGGCAGAATACCGATTACTATTGCGCGAAGATAATGCCGATATTCGATTAACTGAAAAAGGCCGTGAGCTTGGCTTGGTCGACGATGAGCGCTGGGCCGCTTTCAATACCAAAATGGAAGCGATCGAGCAGGAAAAACAGCGCCTCAAAGAAACCTGGGTGCATAAAGACCATGAACAAGTGGACAGCATTAATGCGTTAGTAAAAAGTCCTATTACCAAAGAAGTTAACGGTGAAGAACTGCTACGGCGTCCTGAAATTCATTACCGTGATTTGGTTAACACCCCCTTCTTTGCGCCAGGGCTCAGTGATCCTGCTGCAGCTGAACAGGTCGAGATACAAACCAAATACGCCGGTTATATTTCTCGCCAACAGGATGAGATCGCTAAACAACAGCGTCATGAGAACACGTTATTGCCAGGCAATTTCGACTACGCGTCGATAAAAGGCTTGTCCAATGAGGTTATTGCAAAATTAAATCAACACCAACCGGAAACCGTCGGCAAAGCGTCGCGCATTTCAGGCATAACCCCGGCAGCTATTTCAATGTTGCTCGTGCACCTGAAAAAACAAGGACTGTTGCGCAAAAGCGCGTAAGGAATCATCGTGAAAGCATCGTTAAAGGCGTTATTGCAACAAACGCAAAGCAACGAATTGTTGTCGCTTGATGACAAGCGATTGGATTTGTTGGTGCAGTTAGTCGAACAACTGGATAAATGGAACAAAGCGTACAACTTGACCAGTGTTCGTGATCCTAAACAAATGTTAAGTCGGCATATTGTTGACAGCCTGGTCGTCAGTCCCTTCTTACAAGGTGAACGGTTCATTGATGTCGGCACCGGACCGGGACTACCAGGGCTACCACTTGCTATCGCTAACCCGGACAAAGCGTTTGTTCTGCTCGACAGTTTAGGCAAACGAATTCGTTTTATTCGCCAAGTTTGTCACCAACTTAACATAACTAACGTAACGGCAGTGCAAAGTCGTGTAGAAGATTTTACCGAACACAGCCATTCGTTTGATGGTGTATTAAGTAGAGCCTTTGCCTCGCTTAATGATATGCTGAATTGGTGCGGCCATTTACCGAAAGCAGAAGGTAAATTTTACGCATTAAAGGGGCAATACCCTCAGCAAGAGCTGGACGAATTATCTCAGCAGTATAAGATTGATCAGATACAGCGGTTACAAGTACCTGGTATCGACGGCGAGCGACACATTGTCATCATCTCGCCGGCACACAGTTCGTCTTAGCACATTTCTTCTGGGCAAGAAATCCGATAACGATAAGAGGTTGAATACCCGTGGCGACTACCATTGCGATAGCGAATCAAAAAGGCGGCGTAGGCAAAACCACGACGGCTGTTAATTTAGCGGCTTCGATGGCGGCGACGCGGCGTAAAGTATTGTTGATTGACCTGGATCCGCAAGGCAATGCCACTATGGGCAGCGGTGTCGACAAGTACGACGTCGAAAACACCGTGTATGAACTGTTGGTGGATGAAAAACCTGTTAAAGACGTTGTTGAGACGGAAACCAATGGCAAATACCATTTGATCGCCGCCAACTCTGACGTAACAGCGGCGGAAATAAAGCTGATGGAATTTTTCGCCCGCGAAGTCCGATTACGTAATGCCCTCAAAGCGGTGCAGGACGATTATGATTTTATTTTCATTGACTGCCCTCCTTCACTTAACCTGTTAACGGTTAACGCAATGGCGGCAGCCGATTCGGTACTGGTACCGATGCAATGCGAGTATTATGCTCTGGAAGGTCTGACAGCGTTGATGGAGACCATCAGACAATTGGCTGACGTGGTTAACCCTGGCCTAGCCATCGAAGGCATATTGCGAACCATGTACGACCCTCGTAATCGTCTGGCCAATGACGTTTCTGAGCAATTGAAACAGCATTTTGGTGATAAAGTGTATCGCACGGTGATTCCACGTAATGTTCGATTAGCAGAGGCGCCGTCGTTTGGCGCTCCAGCCATGTACTACGACAAGTCTTCAACCGGTGCAAAAGCTTATTTATCATTGGCTGGTGAATTAATTCGCCGGTCTGAGCAGCGAGCAAACGCGGAAGTTAGTTAATGTTTAAGGGAAAAATATAACCTATGTCAGCTAAAAAACGAGGACTCGGACGCGGGCTCGACGCCTTGCTGACCAGTAATACAGCAAATCAGCAAAAGCACAGTCAACAAAGTACTGAGGCCGCTGAAATTGCTATCGATAAAGGTGAACTGCAAAAATTGCCCATCGAGCAATTAAAACCTGGCCGTTACCAGCCGCGCAAAGACATGTCGCCGGAAGCTTTGGAAGATCTCGCTGCTTCGGTAAAAGCCCAGGGCATTATTCAACCTATCGTTGTACGCCCGGTTGCTGATGACCAATACGAAATCATTGCCGGTGAGCGACGCTGGCGGGCCGCTCAGTTAGCAAAACTTGATGTGGTTCCATGTCTGATTAAAGAAGTGGCTGATGAGGCTGCTGTCGCTATCGCACTGATCGAAAATATTCAGCGTGAAGATTTAAATGCGATGGAAGAAGCGACCGCATTGCAACGCCTGCTCGACGAGTTTCAGATGACTCACCAGGATGTCGCCCAAGCTGTCGGTAAGTCACGCACAACGGTCACCAACTTATTGCGGCTGAATAATCTTGAACCCGGTGTGAAGACGCTGCTAGAACGAGGTGATATCGACCTGGGTCATGCTAAGTTATTGCTCGCACTACAAGGCGAGCAACAAACGGATGTGGCGCAACAAATCGTCGCGAAAGATTTAACGGTACGCGAATCCGAAAAGCTGGTTCGTAAAACCCTAGAACCCCCTAAAGAACAGGAAAAACCTCAGCCGGATCCTGATATTGAACGTCTTCAGACACAACTTGCTGAGACCCTTGGTGCCAAAGTAGCGATTAATCATGGTCGCAAAGGTAAAGGCAAAGTGGTCATTAATTACACCAGTCTGGATGAGCTGGACGGTATCCTTTCACACATAAAATAACGACGCCGACTAAGTTACTGTAGCCGTTGTAGAACTTTTGTTAAATGGCATTAAAAACAACGGCTGTAGGCAAATTTGTTTGCAATTAACGGGCAGATCTTTATACTAGCGCGAGTTTCATAGTGGCTGTTTATTGCGCCATAAAATTTATGACCAATGACCTAAGGTAATACGTGTGGTTCAGTCAATGACCCGAGTGGGTAGACAACTGGCTTTGAAAACCATTATCTGTCAATTGGTCGTTGTCGCTCTGCTGACCGTTGTCATCGCATTGAGCGTTAGTGGAACCGCTGCAGTAGCCGTTGTGTTCGGTGGATTAGCAGCTGTTGTTCCTAATGCCCTGTTTGGTGCTATCGCGTTTTTACACGCCGGAGCCAGGGCTAACCAGAAAGTTGTGAAAAGTTTTTTTGTAGGAGAAGGTATTAAGCTGGTGCTGACCGCAGTACTCATCAGTGCACTTTTTCTACTGACAGATTTTAATCCAGTGTGGCTTATGAGCGGCTTTGTTGTTGCTGTTATTTCACAATGGATTGCGCCAATTTCATTTTTAAAATCAACGTAACTGGGAAACAACATGGTAAGTGGAGAGCAAACTCCGACTCAGTATATTCAACACCACCTTCAAAACTGGACGGTCGGTGAAGGATTCTGGGCGGTAAATGTCGATACTATCTTCTGGTCCGTGTTACTGGGTGTGCTGTTTCTGTGGAGTTTCCGCAGAGTAGCAAAAAAATCCTCTGCGGGGGTACCTGGTAAATGGCAATGCTTTGTCGAAATGATTGTCGAGTTTGTCGACAACAGCGTCAAAGAGTCCTTTCACGGTAAAGATAAACTTATAGCACCTTTAGCCTTAACCATCTTTGTCTGGATCTTCCTGATGAACCTGATGGATTTGGTGCCGGTAGACTGGTTGCCAACGGCAGCTATGTATACGGGCTACTGGTTAGGGTTTGTTGATGATCCGCACGATGTGTACTTCAAAGTCGTTCCTACGACGGACTTGAACACCACATTTGCATTGAGTTTGAGTGTTTTCGCTCTGATCATCATCTACTCAATCAAATACAAAGGCCTTAAAGGTTTCACCAAAGAACTGACCCTGAACCCGTTTAACCACTGGTCTCTGATTCCGGTCAACTTTGTGCTGGAGAGTATTACTCTGTTAGCGAAACCAGCGTCACTGGCGTTGCGTTTGTTCGGTAACCTTTATGCCGGCGAATTGATCTTTATTCTAATTGCAATGATCGGCTTCTGGCAGTTGCCGGCGCACTTTGCATGGGCTGTGTTCCACATCCTGGTCATTGTATTGCAAGCATTTATTTTCATGATGTTGACCATCGTTTATCTGAGCATGGCATCGTCTGAACACTAATTTTTTTATCAAAAAGTTTTTGTTTTACTTTTTAACTTTAAATCTACTGAAAAACTGGAGAAATCAATGGAAACTGTAGTTGCTTTTACTGCTATCGCTGTATCAATCATGATCGGTCTTGCTGCACTGGGTACAGCACTTGGCTTCGGTATGCTGGGTGGTAAATTCCTTGAAGCTGCCGCTCGTCAACCTGAATTGGCACCACAGCTGCAAGTTAAAATGTTCATCGTTGCTGGTCTTATCGATGCTATCGCGATGATCGGTGTTGCGGTTGCATTGTTGTTCACGTTCGCAAACCCGTTCTTAACTCAGTTAGGCTAAGCGCGATTCGACGGTCACCAGATAAAGGAGGTCCGTTGTGGATATCAACGCAACTATAATTGGACAATCGATCGCGTTTGCAGTGTTTGTGTGGTTCTGCATGAAGTTCGTGTGGCCACCGATCATTAATGCCATCGAAGAACGTCAGAAGAAAATTGCTGACGGTCTGAATGCGGGCGAACGCGCTCAAAAAGATTTAGAAAAAGCCCAGGAAGACATTGCTGAACAGCTGAAAGAAGCGAAGCAGCAAGCGGCTGAAATCATCGAACAGGCGAAAAAACGTGGCGCTAAGATCGTTGAGGAAGAAACTCAACGTGGTCATGAAGAACGTGAAAAAATCGTTGCGGCTGGTCATGAGGAAGTCACTGCTGAACGTAACCGTGCACGCGAAGAATTGCGTAAACAGGTTGCTGTTTTAGCCGTTACTGGCGCTCAGAAAATCATCGAGCGTGAAATTGATAAAGACGCTCACAGTGACATCGTTGAAAAACTGGTCGCTGAACTTTAATTAAGGGGTTAGAGCTTATGTCAGAACTGACTACGGTCGCTCGCCCTTACGCAAAAGCAGCTTTTGATTTTGCTTTAGAACAGGGAGCGCTCGATAAATGGGCCGAAATGCTCGAATTTGCTGCCGCGGTAGCGAAAGACGAGACCATGGCGTCATTTTTGAGTAGCTCCGCTACTGTTGGTAAGACAGCTGAGGTGTTTACTGGCGTTTGCGGCGACGAGCTCGACGATAGCGCGAAAAACTTCATCAGAGTTATGGCAGAAAACGAACGTTTAACTGCCCTGTCAGCAGTCAGTGAGCTCTATCAGACGTTCCGTGCTGAATACGAAAAAGAAGTCGAAGTTGATGTGACTTCTGCTGTTAAGTTGCTCAAAGCGCAACAAACAGAACTCAGTAAAGCACTGGAAAAACGTCTGCAACGCAAAATTAAGCTGAACTGCAGTGTCGATAAGTCCATTCTTGGTGGACTCGTTATTGAAGCAGGTGACACGGTAATCGATGGCACCTTGCGCGGCAAGCTGGATCGGCTTGCCTACGCACTGCAATCCTAATTGGGGACTTGAGCATGCAATTGAATTCAAATGAAATCGCAGAACTGATCAAACAGCGAATTGAGAAGTTCGAAGTCACCAGCGAAGCTCGCAATGAAGGTACCATCATGTCCGTACAGGACGGTATCATTCGCATTCACGGCCTTGCAGATTGTTTGCAGGGTGAGATGATCGAGCTACCTGGTAATCGTTACGCTATCGCACTTAACCTTGAACGTGACTCGGTCGGTGCGGTTGTTATGGGCCCATACGCTGACCTTCAGGAAGGCGTAAAAGTAAAATCAACTGGTCGTATTTTGGAAGTACCAGTGGGTGAAAAACTGTTGGGTCGTGTAGTAAACACGTTGGGTCAGCCAATCGACGGTAAAGGCCCAATCGACGCCGATCGCTTCGAGCCAGTAGAAAAAATCGCTCCAGGTGTTATCGATCGTCAATCCGTTGATGAGCCAGTGCAAACAGGTTACAAATCCATCGACTCGATGATTCCAGTTGGCCGTGGTCAGCGTGAGTTGATCATCGGTGACCGTCAGACCGGTAAAACCGCGTTGGCCGTTGACGCCATCATCAACCAGAAAGATTCTGGTATTAAATGTGTTTACGTCGCCATCGGTCAGAAAAACTCAACAATCTCTGCGGTTGTTCGCAAGCTTGAAGAGCACGGTGCGTTAGAAAACACCATCGTTGTTGCTGCATCAGCTTCTGAATCAGCAGCACTGCAATACCTGGCAGCCTACTCTGGTTGTACCATGGGTGAGTTCTTCCGTGACCGCGGTGAAGACGCGTTGATCGTATATGATGATTTGTCTAAGCAAGCGGTTGCTTACCGTCAAATCTCATTGCTGTTGCGTCGTCCGCCAGGCCGTGAAGCATTCCCGGGTGACGTTTTCTATCTTCACTCACGTCTGCTAGAGCGTGCTGCTCGAGTTAATGCTGACTACGTTGAAAAATACACCGACGGTAAAGTGAAAGGCAAAACCGGTTCATTGACCGCTCTGCCAATCATCGAAACTCAGGCCGGTGACGTATCTGCATTCGTACCAACAAACGTTATCTCGATTACTGACGGTCAGATCTTCCTTGAAACTGACTTGTTTAACTCAGGTATTCGTCCTGCGGTTAACGCCGGTATCTCGGTATCTCGTGTTGGTGGTGCTGCACAGACTAAAATCATCAAGAAGCTTGGCGGCGGTATTCGTCTTGCCCTTGCTCAGTATCGCGAATTGGCTGCGTTCGCGCAGTTCGCATCAGACCTTGATGAGTCAACACGTGCTCAGTTGGAACACGGTCAGCGTGTTACCGAACTGATGAAGCAGAAACAGTACAAGCCAATGAGCGTGGCTCAGATGGCAGTGTCAATTTACGCCGTAGAAAAAGGCTTCCTGAAAGATGTAGCGATCGACAAAATCATGGATTTTGAAGAGTCGTTACAATCGTTCATGGCAAGCGAATATGCTGAGCTAATGGCGGAAATTAACAATACTGGCAACTATAACGACGACATCGATGCCCAATTGAAAGCAGCGCTTGAGAAATTCAAGCAAACGCAATCTTGGTAATCGCAGTTGGCCGCGCAAGCGGCCATTTGTCGTTGAGTTAACAGGAGAATCGTCATGGCCAGCGGTAAAGAGATAAAAACTCAGATCTCGAGTATCGGTAATACTCAGAAGATCACCAGTGCTATGGAAATGGTTGCTGCGTCTAAAATGAAAAAGGCGCAGGAACGGATGGAAGGTAACCGTCCGTATGCTGAAACCATTCGCAAGGTGATTGGTCATGTGGCGCGCGGTAACTTGGAATATCGTCATCCGTTTATGGAAGAGCGACAAGTTAAACGCGTTGGGTACATTGTTATTTCTACCGACCGCGGTTTGTGCGGTGGCTTGAACGCAAACGAGTTCAAAGCTGTCGTTAAGCACGCTAACGAGTGGAAAGAACAAGGTGTCGAATCGGATTTTGCTGCCATTGGTAGTAAAGCAACCGGCTTCTTCAAACGTTTTGGAGGCAAGTTGCAGGCGCAAGTATCGGGCATGGGTGATAAACCAGAACTGAAAGAAATTACCGGTTCGGTTCAAGTCATGTTGGATGCTTTCGAAGAAGGCAAAATCGATCGTCTTTACGTTGTGTTTAACAAATTTGTGAACACAATGACCCAATCGCCGACCATTCATCAATTGTTGCCATTGCCGCAATCAGAATCGGACGAAGAAGTACAGGCAGGTAGCTGGGATTACCTGTATGAGCCGAACCCCGAGAGCATTCTCGATACATTGATTCGCCGCTTCGTAGAGATGCAGGTATACCAAGGTGTCGTTGATAACTTTGCCAGTGAGCAAGCCGCTCGGATGATTGCTATGAAGGCTGCAACGGATAACGCCGAAGAGCTGATTGATAAACTTCAGCTGCAATACAATAAGGCGCGTCAGGCGGCAATCACGCAAGAAATTTCGGAAATCGTGTCCGGCGCCGAAGCGGTATAACGCGGCAACGGTTAACAGAATTGAAGAGTTAGAGGATTAGTCATGAGTCAAGGTAAGGTCGTACAGATCATCGGCGCGGTTGTGGACTTTGAGTTTCCACAAGACTCTGTGCCAAAAGTATACGACGCACTGAAAGTGACCGAAGGTGACCTGAAAGATTTGGTGCTGGAAGTTCAGCAGCAACTTGGTGGTGGTATCGTACGTACCATCGCGATGGGTACAACTGACGGTTTGCGTCGTGGCATCGTCGCTGAGAACACCGGCGAGCCAATCATGGTTCCAGTGGGTAAAAAGACCCTGGGCCGTATCATGAACGTATTAGGTCAGCCTATCGATGAAGCAGGCCCTATCGGTGAAGAAGAGCGTATGTCGATTCACCGTGCAGCGCCTAGCTACGAAGATCAGTCAAACACTAACGAGCTACTGGAAACTGGTATCAAGGTTATCGACTTGATTTGCCCGTTTGCTAAAGGTGGTAAAGTTGGTTTGTTCGGTGGTGCCGGTGTTGGTAAAACCGTAAACATGATGGAGCTTATCCGTAACATCGCAATCGAGCACAGCGGTTACTCAGTATTCGCTGGTGTTGGTGAGCGTACTCGTGAGGGTAACGACTTCTATCATGAAATGAACGACTCTAACGTACTGGATAAAGTATCGTTGGTTTACGGTCAGATGAACGAGCCACCGGGCAACCGTCTGCGTGTTGCATTGACCGGTTTGACCATCGCGGAAAAATTCCGTGACGAAGGTCGTGACGTGTTGTTCTTCGTGGATAACATTTACCGTTATACACTGGCCGGTACTGAGGTATCAGCCCTGTTAGGCCGTATGCCTTCAGCGGTAGGTTATCAGCCGACATTGGCTGAAGAAATGGGTGTACTGCAAGAACGTATCACCTCAACCAAAACGGGTTCAATCACATCCGTACAGGCCGTTTACGTTCCTGCCGATGACTTGACTGACCCATCACCAGCAACAACCTTTGCGCACTTGGATGCAACGGTTGTATTGAACCGTGATATCGCATCACTGGGTATCTACCCTGCGGTTGACCCATTGGATTCAACGTCACGTCAGTTGGACCCTCTGGTTATTGGTGAAGAGCACTACAACACGGCTATGGGTGTTCAGGAAGTGCTTCAGCGTTATAAAGAGCTGAAAGACATCATCGCGATCCTGGGTATGGACGAGCTGTCTGAAGAAGACAAGCGGACTGTTGCCCGTGCTCGTAAGATCCAGCGCTTCTTGTCACAGCCGTTCTTCGTTGCGGAAGTATTCACTGGCTCGCCAGGTAAATACGTTTCGTTGAAAGATACTATCGCTGGCTTTAAAGGCATTTTGGAAGGTGAGTATGATGACCTGCCAGAACAAGCCTTCTATATGGTTGGTAGCATCGAAGAAGCGGTAGAAAAAGCCAAAAACCTGTAACCAACCTGGAGGTTTAAATGGCCACAAGTACATTGAACCTGGAAGTGGTTAGCGCCGAAGAGAAACTGTTCTCCGGCGCTGTGCAAACCGTTCAGGTTTCCGGTAGCGAAGGTGAACTCGGTATCTATCCGGGACACGCGCCACTGCTAACGAAAATCAAACCGGGAATGGTTCGTTACGTTAGCGAAGCAGGCGACGAGGAACTCATGTACGTTGCCGGTGGTGTATTGGAAGTCCAGCCGGGTCAAGTTATCGTACTTGCCGATATTGCAGTACGTGGTGATGACCTGGATGAGCAAGAAGCAGAATCTGCGCGTAAACGTGCAGAGGAAGCCATAGCTGATCAAAGTGCCGATGTAACCTATGCTGAAGCGATTGCTGAATTGTCGCGTGCATTGGCTCAGCTGGAAGTTATCCGCAAGCTAAAACGCTAGTCTTGTTAAAAATAAGAAAAGGCCTTGTTGTCTCTACAACAGGGCCTTTTTTGTCTGTAAACTAGTGTAATTGATGAACACAAGAAAATAAGGACATACCCCCATGAAATTACGCGTTGTCATACTGGCGGCAGGTAAAGGAACACGGATGCGTTCTAATCTACCCAAAGTACTGCATAAAGTCGCCAATAAAGCCATGGTTCAGCATGTGATCGATTGCGCTCGCTCACTTCGTCCTAACGCCATTGATCTGATTTATGGTCATGGCGGTGACGCGCTGAAAGCTGCCATCAGCGGTGATGACCTGAATTGGGTTGAGCAGGCGCAGCAACTCGGTACGGGACATGCCGTACAGCAAGTATTACCGCACCTGCAAGACGACGAAAACGTGTTAATTCTTTATGGGGATGTGCCTTTATTGACCCAGTCGACGGTACAGCGTTTACTCGACGCGAGTGCAGAGAGCGAGTTGGGATTATTAACCATGTACCTGGATAATCCGATGGGCTACGGTCGTATTATTCGCGATGACGATGAAAAAATTCAGGGCATTGTCGAGCAAAAAGACGCAACCTTAGATCAACTGCGCATTAACGAAGTGAATACCGGTATTATGGTTGCTTCCGGTGCCCATTTAAAACAATGGCTAAAGGACCTCAGTAACGATAATGCACAACAGGAATATTACCTGACCGACGTTGTTGCGATGGCGGCAGAACAAGGCATTACCATTGCCTCAGCGCAACCGGATGACACGACCGAGGTTGAAGGTGCCAATAACCGCCAGCAGTTGGCCGCACTAGAACGTGCGTTCCAATGGCGCATGGCAGAACAGGTGATGACTGCAGGTGCGACCTTGATTGACCCGGCCCGCTTCGATTGCCGGGGCGAACTGAGTGTTGGTTCGGATGTGGTAATTGACGTGAATGCGGTCTTTGAAGGTACGGTTAAGCTTGGCAATGGCGTTATTATTGAACCCAATTGTGTGATCAAAGACGCAGAAATCGGTGACGGAACCCTTATTCGGGCCAACAGTCATATTGAAGGCGCCCGCGTTGCATCGAACTGTAAAGTCGGGCCGTTTGCTCGGCTTCGTCCCGGCGCGGAGTTAGCTGATGAAGCGCAAGTGGGCAACTTTGTCGAAATGAAAAAGAGTCGCCTGGGTAAAGGCTCCAAGGCAAGTCACCTGACCTACCTTGGTGACACTCAGGTTGGTGAATTTGCCAATATTGGTGCAGGCACGATTACCTGTAACTATGACGGCGTTAATAAGTCCCTGACCGAAATCGGTAATGGCGCGTTTATTGGCTCAAACAGCTCATTAGTGGCGCCAGTAAAAATTGGTGATAATGCAACCGTTGGGGCGGGCTCCGTGATTACCCGAGAAGTGGGTGCTGACGAACTAGCGGTAGCCCGAGGCAAACAACGTAATATCAGTGGCTGGCAACGCCCTCAGAAAAAAGGAAGTTAAACTATGTGCGGTATTGTGGGAGCGACCTCAGAACGTCGCGTAAGTGGTATTTTGCTTGAAGGACTCAAGCGCTTGGAGTATCGCGGCTATGACTCAGCCGGTGTTGCGGTTATTGATAACGACCAGCATTTACAAAGCACGCGTCGTACCGGAAAAGTACAAGAGTTGGTTGACGCGATAGAAGCTAATCCATTGGATGGAACCATTGGTATTGCGCACACGCGCTGGGCAACGCACGGCGGTGTAACCGAAGCCAATGCACACCCTCACCTGTCTGAGGGTGAAATTGCCGTAGTTCATAACGGCATTATCGAAAACCATGAATCACTACGCGAGCAGTTGCAGACGTTGGGTTATCAGTTTAATAGCCAGACCGATACCGAAGTTATCGCTCACTTGATTCACCACGAACGTAAGCAACAGCCAGACCTGTTGGCTGCCGTAAAGGCCGCTGTGCGCCAGCTTGAAGGTGCTTACGGAACTGTGGTGATGGACACCAAAGATCCCGAGCGGCTGGTGGTCGCCCGTTCTGGCAGCCCGTTGGTTATCGGACTCGGCATTGGCGAAAACTTCGTTGCGTCTGATCAGCTGGCGCTATTACCGGTTACACGTAAATTCATTTACCTGGAAGAAGGTGATGTTGCTGACATCACTCGCACCAGCGTTACCATTTTTGATGAAAACGACCAGCGCATCGAACGCAAAGTGGTTGAATCCGACAGCACCTATGATGCCGGCGGCAAAGGCCAGTATCGCCACTTTATGCTGAAAGAAATTCACGAACAGCCAATCGCCGTGCGTAATGCGCTGGAAGGTCGGTTGTCGAGCGAGACGGTTCTCGATGATGCCTTTGGTAAAGGCGCGGCGGAATTGTTTAAAACGGTTGAACACGTACAAATCATTGCCTGTGGTACCAGCTATCATGCAGGTATGGTGGCACGCTATTGGCTCGAGTCTTTGGCTAACGTTTCATGCAGTGTCGAAATCGCATCAGAATTTCGTTACCGCAAATCCTATGTTCACCCAAACAGCTTATTGGTCACCATCTCGCAAAGCGGTGAAACCGCAGACACGTTGGCGGCATTACGACTCTCAAAAGAGCTGGGTTACAAAGGCAGCTTAACCATCTGTAACGTCGCCACCTCATCCATGGTGCGTGAATCTGACCTTGCCTTCATGACCCGCGCTGGTGCCGAAATCGGCGTTGCATCAACCAAAGCTTTTACTACCCAATTAACGGGCTTGTTGATGCTGACAGTGGCGCTGGGTAAATACCGTGGCATGTCGGAGCAACAACAGGCAGCCATTGTGAAAGCGCTGCAGGCACTGCCGGCCAAACTGGAAGAAGCCGTTGCGCTGGCTGACGATATTGAAGCATTGGCGCCCGACTTTGCGAACAAAGAACATAGCCTGTTCTTGGGGCGTGGCAATCAGTACCCGATTGCGATGGAAGGTGCGCTTAAGCTAAAAGAAATTTCTTACATTCACGCCGAAGCCTACGCTGCGGGTGAATTAAAGCACGGGCCACTGGCGCTGATTGATGAAGAAATGCCGGTGATCGTGGTTGCACCGAACAACGAACTGCTCGAAAAGCTGAAATCCAATGTCGAAGAAGTGCGTGCCCGCGGTGGTTTGATGTACGTCTTTGCCGATAAGAACGCGCGCTTTAAGAGCGACGAGACATTGAATGTTCTTAACGTCTGTCACTGTGACGAGATTGTGGCTCCCATTGTGTACACCATCCCACTGCAGCTGCTTTCGTATTACGTTGCAATCATAAAGGGTACCGATGTTGACCAGCCTCGTAACCTGGCAAAATCGGTTACTGTGGAGTAGAAAAAGGGCCGTATGGCCCTTTTTTTGTCAACAAAGTTGACTATCTTGGAGTTTCTCTATGGCTCACCAACACCACCATCACCATCATGACAGTGCATCTGAGCGAATTGGCTGGGCATTTTTTCTAAATCTGTTTTTCACGATTATTGAGTTTATTGGTGGTGTGCTCACCAACAGCACTGCAATTCTGGCTGATGCGGTCCACGATTTGGGCGACAGTCTTTCCATCGGAATGGCATGGCTGCTAAATAAAATCAGCGGCAAACAGGCATCCCACACCTTTACTTATGGCTATCAACGAATGTCATTAGTGGGTGCGTTTATTAATGCTGTGGTTCTTATCACGGGCTCCGCCTGGGTTTTGTATACCGCTATACCGAGACTATGGGACCCGGTGATGCCTCAGGCGGAAGGAATGGCATTGTTAGCCGTTTTTGGTGTCGCCGTTAATGGGTTTGCCGCCTTTAAGCTGAGCAAGGGACAGACGCTGAATGAGCGGGTTCTCAACTGGCACTTGTTAGAGGATGTGCTCGGTTGGGTCGCTGTACTGATCGTGGCGATTATTTTGATGTTTGTCGACTGGCCTATTTTAGACCCGTTGTTGTCGATTGTATTTACGCTGTTCATTTTGATTAATGTTTTACGGTCACTGGTGGCTACCATCAAATTATTTGTGCAGGCGTCACCAAGTCCCCAGGTATACGCGGATATCAAGCAGAAACTGGTTAGCCTGAACGATGTTGCCGACGCGCATCATTTACATTTCTGGTCATTAGATGGTGAACGTCATGTATTAACGGCGCATATTGTGGTATCAAGAGAGTTAAGCAGTGAGCAACGCGCGCGCTTAAAGGCTCTGATTTCAGAAACGCTTGCGCCTTATAAGCTTGCGCACACGACAATTGAACTGGAGTATCCAGACGAGAATTGTCGGGATAATTAACTCGGTTATGTTTTAAAGCGGAGATTGGCTATGGAATTATTCGGCAGTTATACCTCACCTTATGTTCGGCACATTCGAATTGCGTTAGCTGAGACCAAAACGGAGTTTTCGTTTACCGAAACCGATCATGACATGAGTGCGAAACTGAATCCGGCGAAGAAAGTCCCTTTTTTGCACCATAAAGAACTCCGTTTTCACGATTCCAGCAGTATTTTGAAGTACGTTCGGGAAAAAGCCGGAGAGCGCTACTTTGCCGATGTCAAAGACTATGATCAGTATTGCCTGGTGAATACCGCATTGGACGCGTCGATAAACTTGTTCTTGCTGGAGCAGCAAGGTGTGACGCCGGACAACAATGCGTATATGCAGCGCCAGCAGAGCCGCGTAGACGATATTCTTGCCTTAATGGAAAGCAAAGAACACGCGGTGGCGTACGAAGGTCCTCATCCTTTCAGTGATGGCGAGCTGCGTTTAGGCTGCTATTTAAGCTGGGCAGCCTTTAGAAACCGTTTGGTTTTGAGCGAGTATCCGCAATTGCAGGAATTCGTCGATAAACTTAACGACTACCCACTGTTTGCCGATACTCACCCTGAAATTAAACCTACGGTTATCGAGTAAGCTGCGCCGCATTATGCGGTATCTCTTGATTGAGCAGTTTATTATTCATGGAGTAGTCGACGGGCACATCGATTAAATGAACCCCGCCCTGCTCCATGCATTTTTTCATAAGCGGCTGTAGTTCGTCCGTGCTGTTGAGGCGGTAGCCGCTGGCACCGTAGGCTTCGGCGTACTTAATAAAATCGGGGTTATTAAAGTCCAGACCGAAATCGCTTAACCCCATATCTTGCTGTTTCCACTTAATCATGCCGTAGGCGCTGTCATTAAGCAGCAGAACCACCAGATCCTGATTCAAGCGGACGGCGGTTTCGAGTTCCTGCGAGTTCATCATAAAGCCACCATCGCCGCAGATGGCGACGACTTTTCTGTCCGGGAACACCAATTTCGCGGCCATTGCCGATGGTAAACCGGCCCCCATCGAGGCTAATGCGTTGTCGAGTAATACCGTATTGGGCTCGCGGGCAGGATAGTTTCGCGCAAACCAGATTTTATAGATGCCGTTGTCCAGCGCGATAATGCCATCGTCAGGCATCACATCACGGACTTCCTCAACCAGCCGCTGCGGCAACATCGGAAAGCGGTCATCATTGGCACCTTCATCGGTGTGATCACGCATGTGATCTCTGACCTTCAGCATAAAATCGAAGTCCCAATGAGGCTGGGGTTCGATACCTTCTTTGAGTTGCCAAATGCTGTTACCAATGTCACCAATCATGCTGGCGTGAGGGAAGTAAACCGAATCAACCTGAGCACTCTGAAAATTGATGTGAACAACCTTTCGTTGGCTCGAGTCGGCGCGCATCATAAAGGGTGGCTTTTCAACCACGTCGTGGCCGACATTTAAGATAAGATCGGCTTGCTCAATGGCGCGGTGTGGGTAATCACCGTCGGAAACCGCCGCGTTACCCAGCCAACGGGGATGATCCTCGTTGATGACGCCTTTGCCCATTTGTGTGGTAACGAACGGAATTCCGGTTTTGTCGACAAAGGCGCGTAGCATCTTAGCGGTAATTTTGCGATTGGCTGCTGCACCGATCAGCAATAACGGGTGTTTTGCTTCTTGCAACAGGTTTAGCACATGCGTTACCGCTTTATATTCAGGAATTGGACGGCGCGAGAAGCTGGGTTCAATGGGGTTCGCGTCAACGTCTTCACTGGCGACATCGTCTGACAATTCAAGGTGGGCCGCACCTGGACGTTCTTCCTCGGCGCGGCGGAACGCTTCTCGGACATGTGCCGGTATGCTTTTCGCGCTGATGATGGGCTGGGTATATTTGGTGATCGGGGTCATCATGTCGACCACATCGATGATTTGAAACTGGCCTTGCTGGCGTTCTTTTATCGGTTTCTGCCCCGTTATCACGACCATGGGCATGGCTCCCAGCTGTGCATAGGCGACCGGGGTAACTAAATTCGTTGCGCCCGGACCTAAGGTCGACAGACAAACTCCAGGTTTACCGGTAAGCCGGCCATAGGTTGCTGCCATGAAGCCAGCGCCTTGTTCATGCCGCGTAATAATCAGTTTAATCGATGATTTTGACAGTGACTCCAGTAAATCGAGGTTCTCCTCACCCGGAATGCCAAAAATATATTCTACGCCTTCGTTTTCAAGCGCTTTAACCATCAGATCCGATGCTTTCACGTCGCTCTCTCCTTGCGTATTGAATCATTTGTATTGGGGGTTACGTAAAGCGTAGGACATATGATCAAAAAAGGCGGCTTAAGTCGCCGCCTTTTTACGTTTCTGCCGGTGATGAATTACGAGTCTTCACCAGTCATTTCCTGCAAACGGTTACGCAACTCTTCGTCGTTTTGCGCTTGCTGAATGATTTGGTTGTACTCTTGAGGTGTTAAGCCAGCGTCTTCAACGGCCGCAATCATTTCTTCCTGTGCAGACTGCTGAATAGTACGAGCTTCCTCCTGGTTCTCAGCGTTTTGGAATTTTTCGCGATACTTTTCAGTAACGGCTTGTACGTCTTCCATCGCTGTTACAAACTTGACCAGCATGCCTTCAGTAATTTTCTGTTGAGCTTGCTGCTGAGCCATTTGTTGAGCTGCTTGCCCTTGTTGTTGAGCGATAGCGGCTGTTGAACCAAAGGCCATAACGGTTGCTAATGCGATTAATGTCTTTTTCATAATAGACTCCTAAGTGTTGTCTGGAACTAAATTTGCTCACTGTACCTAAAGCGAAGACCGTGCCATTTTTGCAAATCATTGATTATTAATGAAAAATATTAAATTGAATGATTTGTAGAGCAGCTTCGGGTGAAAACCTGTATCGTTTTGATACAGTTGGAGGAGCATGAATGACAAAAAGATACAGTTTAAACCTGTCGAGTTTGCAGAAACGACTACTGCTTTATGTTGTCGTTCCGATGATCGTGATATCCGGTGTCGCAATCAGTTTTGGTTTGCAGCTAATGGCGCAACAAGAAGAACAGCGATTAAAAGCGGATTTGGAACTGTTGGGTCGTGCCATTAGCTTACCGATAAGTGATGCTTTATTAACCAATGACTTACCTGCGGTGCAGGCTAACTTAGACTCGGTGTTCTCAATTGGTCGAGTCTACGGTGCCTCGGTTTATAATGTAGAAGGCAATCAGGTTGCGGAAGCCGGTATTACCGAAACGGATCTGTCTAACAGCTTTCTCGCCCAGCAAACGGTAGAAACCGGTGTCACACAAGACGATTACCGACGTGTCGAAGGGCAAGATGTGTTCTCCCAGTTTATGCCAATCATTGACCGTGGCGGACGTATCATCGGCTTACTGCAGATCAATCGAAAGGCCAGCGATTTTGATGAACGATTTGCGCAACTGAGTAAGGTGGCCTGGTTTAGCTGGGCGGCGTTTGCATTAGTTACCATTGCGGTGCTTATCTTTGGTCATTATCGCGGCGTTGGCCGCCACGTTGTGGAATTAAAAAATGCCATGCGACGCGTGGCTGAGGGTGATCGCGATATTCGTGTAACGCCTCAGGGCCCGAGTGAGATCGCTGAAATCAGTGACGGCTTGAACCGCATGCTGGACAGTATCGACCGTGCGGAGCAGGAATTAAAGCAGCGTCGCCAACAGGAAGAAAAGTTGCAACAAGCGCTTCGTGAGCAAGAAAAAATGGCGGCAATCGGCAGTGTCGCCAGCGGTGTTGCGCATGAGCTTGGTGCGCCGTTGACGGTGATTGATGCGCGCGCCAAGCGATTATTAAAAAACAACACCAACAGCGAAGAGATACGTCAGTTGGATGCTGTCCGCGGACAAGTCCAACGGCTGACCGGGCTGGTTAATCAATTATTAGCGTTCTCTCGCACGCCGGTTGCTGAGCGTAAGCCTTGCGAGGTACAACAATTGCTCGCCAGAGCCATTCAAAGTATTGGTTATGAGCGCGACGATGACCCGATAAAAATACGCGTTGATGGCCAGGTTTCGTCGTTGATTAATGTCGACGATAAGCGCTTTGAGCTGGCGCTGATCAATGTATTGAGAAACGCCCTACAGGCAGCGAAGTCCGAAATTGTGGTGTCGTTACGGGGGGGTGATACGGTAGAAATCTGTGTTTGCGATGATGGACCCGGGATCGACGACGCCATGAAAAACACCGCCACACAACCCTTTAACAGTACCAAGCCGCAAGGCAAAGGTACCGGTCTGGGGTTAACCATTGTCAGCCACGTGATGACCGATCATCACGGGTCGATGACTCTGGAAAATGCGGAGCATGGTGGCTGCTGTGTACGGTTGCGTCTGCCAGCAAGTAAGGAGTAAAGGGTATGAGTATGAATAAGGCCTGGGTAGCGGTTATTGAGGATGATCCGGCACTGAATGAGTTGCTGGTCGAAGAGCTTGAGGCAGAGGGCTACCGTGTAACGCATCATGGCAGTGTCGAAGACTATCTCAGCCAGGAGGGGCAGCCGGATGTGGTGGTAAGTGACATTCGTCTACCGGGAACCTCGGGCATGTCGCTGTTGCAAACGTTACAGCAACAGAATAATCCACCCGCGGTGTTGTTGATCACCGCGTTTGGCACGGTTGATCAGGCGGTTGATGCACTGAAACGGGGGGCCGCAGACTTTCTGACTAAACCGCTGGACGTAGAACACTTGTTACTGAGCGTGCAACGAATCCTTGAGCACCGCAGTTTAAAACAAGAACTGAACCGCTTTAAAACCCAGCAGACCGGCCCCGCCGGAATGATTGGGCAAAGTCCGGCGATGCGAAAGCTTTACACCCAAATCGAGCAAATTGCAGCGGTGGATGGCAGCGTGCTGATTTTGGGCGAGAGCGGTACCGGGAAAGAGCTGGTGGCGCGAGCGATTCATCAGCTCAGCGAGCGACGGGATAAGTCGTTTCAGGCGGTTAACTGTGCCGGTATCCCGGCCGACTTGATGGAAAGCGAGTTCTTTGGTCATGAAGCCGGCGCCTTTACGGGTGCGAAAGGAAAACGCAGCGGACTATTGAAGCAAGCGGATGGTGGTACACTGCTACTGGACGAAATTGGTGAAATGCCGATGGCGCTGCAAGCTAAATTACTCAGAGTGTTGCAGGAGGGTACGCTGCGTGCTGTGGGGAGTGATAAGGAAGAGCGCGTTGATGTGCGAATTCTGGCGGCAACGCATCAAAATCTCGAACAAAACGTCGAACAAGGCAGCTTTCGGCAGGATCTTTTTTACCGCTTGGAGACGTTCTCGCTTTACGTACCGGCATTGCGCGAGCGCGGGGAAGATATCGAGCGGTTGGTGCGTCACTTCATTAATGAGCTTCAGAATGAGCAACGTATCAAGGATATTGATAGCGATGCGTTGGAGGCACTTTACCGATACCCGTTCCCGGGTAATGTTCGCGAGTTGCAGAATGCGATAGAACGAGCGATGGCGTTCAGTGCGGATGACACCATCCACTGTGATGACTTACCCAAACGGATTCTTGAATACAGTGGCCCAGACCAGGGCAGTCTGAAAAATGAGTGGCCCACCTTGCATCAGTTGCAGGAGGACTACATCAAACGGGTGATGCAACACGTCGAGGGCAATAAGTCGAAAGCAGCAGATATATTGGGTATTACTCGGCGAACGCTATACCGCTGGCTTGATGACCAGGGTGATCAAAGCGAGCGCTAAGAACGTATCCAGAGCACAGATAACACGTGAGTTAAGGAGAGTGTAGTGAAGATTTTAATGGTACTAACCTCACACGATGAGCTTGGTGATACCGGCAACAAAACGGGCTTTTGGGTTGAAGAGTTTGCAGCCCCTTATTATGTCTTTACCGACGCTGGCGCGGAAGTCACCATTGCGTCGCCAAAAGGTGGGCAGCCTCCGATTGATCCAAACAGCGCTGCTGAAGATGCGCAGACTGAGGCAACGCGTCGTTTCGATAATGATGAGAGCGCGCAGCAAAAACTTGCAACCAGTTGTAAGTTGGATGAAATCAATGTTGACGATTTTGATGCCATTTTTTATCCCGGTGGACATGGACCGCTTTGGGATCTGACCAATGATGAGCATTCGATTCACTTAATTGAACAGTTCTGGAGCAAAGGCAAGCCGGTTGCTGCCGTTTGTCATGCGCCAGCGGTGTTGCTCAACGCGAAAACGCCGGCCGGAGACCCGATCGTTCAGGGGCGAACGGTGACAGGTTTTAGTAACTCTGAAGAAGAGGCGGTTGGGTTAACCTCGGTGGTGCCGTTCCTGTTAGAGGATGCGCTCGGTGAGAAAGGCGGGCATTATCGCAAAGTCGATGATTGGCAAGCTTATGCGGTGCAGGACGGTATGTTAATCACCGGTCAAAACCCGGCTTCGTCAGAGCAAACCGCGGAACGCCTTCTGGACGTACTAAGAGCGATGGTTTAACCCATCGCTCTCAATCATTAGCTGTTAAAAGCGTCGGCTCCACTCTAGGCCGACGCTGAGCTGACGGCCGATACCAGGCTCAAAAGAGCGGCCACTGCCTTGATTGACGACCACCGAGCCGACGTAGGCCTTATCGGTAATATTATCCAACAATAACCAACCCTCGAGTTGATGCTCTCCCCACTGCCAGGACTTTCTGACGGCGGCATCAAATAAGGTATAACTTGGCGCCTTGACTTGATTATTGTCCGAGCTGTAGGCCGAATCCCGATAACGAGCTGACACTTGCACTTGCCATTGCTGTGGCAGTGCATAATTGATTCTGCCGTACCATTGATTTTTCGCGATACCAGGTAATTGATTACCCGTTAACTCGCCGGCTTCGAACGTTGCAGACAGATGAGTGTATGATACCCATGCGTCAAGTCTGTCATTGATCAGTGACCCCTGCAGTGAAAGTTCGAGACCTTCGCGAGCGGTTTTGGCAGCGTTACGATAAGTTGTACGGCCATCATTGGACTGATCCACAAGAATTTCGTTGTCACTGCGGATATCAAAGACAGACAGGCCCAAGCGCCAGTTTTCGGCGATATACGCTTTTAGTCCGGCTTCCAACTGTTTGTTGGTGGAGGGCATTAGCTCTGTGTTAAGACCACTGCCCTGGTTGCGATAAGCCAACTCAGTCAGGGTTGGTGTTTCGAAGCCTTCACCATAACTCAGGTAGCTGCTGATGGTTTCGGACAGTTGCCATGTGACTGCTGCGGCAGAGGATAGCTCATCAAAGGTTTTGCCGCCGCTGTCATCGGGGTTTGCCGGGCTAATGTAGTAGTCCATAACCCGATAATCGAGCTCGTTATAGCGAATACCTGCATTTACCTGCCAATTGTCGGCAAGCTGCCAGTCAGAGCGTAAATAAAAGCTTTGACTGTCTATGTGGTTGAACTCATCGCGCCGCAGTTCGCCACGGCTGCCATTATCATTAACCAAACCAAAACGATGATCTTGCTGGCTTTCATGCATCCAACCGCCGCTGATATCAAGTTGTTCGCTGAGTTGCCATTGAGCGAAGGCATGCAGTCCCTCAAATTGTCGCGACAAATCGATAACCGCGCCAGAGCTGGTTAAGTCAGCACCAGAAAACGGTAGAAACTGGACAATATCGCGATCGCCCTGCCAGGCCGAGAGACGATAATTTTGGTGATCGGTTTCATAGCGCCAGCTTAAAGAGCCTTGCCGATGATGGATACGTTTCCGGGTATCAAAATCGATAGCGCGTTGTACCGTTTGCGTAGGGTCAGCGCGCCAGTCAGCCGGGGTTAACGCGCTAGGGTCCTGCAACAGCGGTGCATAATTATTGTCATAGCGCAGCACCAACTGCTGGTTATCGCTCAGTGTCATGTACCAGCGCAAGGCCTGCTGTTGGCGTTCTGCGCGGTTATGTGGCCGCGGACCATCGGTTTTGAAGTCGGTTGCCATCAGTTTTAGCTGATGTTGCTCGCCGGCGTATTGAAGATCGGCACCGTAACGTTGCAGGTTGTCTGCTGATTGTTGTGTACTCAACGCTATCTGGCTACTCATCGGCGCTTGGCTTTGCCATTCGACAACACCGCCACCGGCGTTACCGTAGAGTACGGCTAATGGCCCTCTTAGCACTTCAATGCTGGCAATATCATCCAGCATAATGCTTGAGGTTTGTGCCTGACCGTCGGGCATCGATAACGGAATGCCATCAATATTCAGTTGTAGGCCACGTACGCCGAAAGCCGCGCGGGCTCCGAACCCCCGTATTACCAGCCGAGTATCCTGTGCATAGTTATAGCGACTGTCGGCTTGAATGCCGGGAATGCCCTCGAGCATATCGCCAGCATCGATGTTGAACGACGGTAGCTGTTGAGTGGTGTCTACCCGAGTCACACTGGCTGGGCTGGTCAGCCAGGACTGTTGGCTTTGCGTCGCCGTAACGACAACATGTTCATCAATTTTCTCGGGGGCTGTTTGTTGTGCGTAACAAAATGGGGCTGCCATAAATGGCAACCCCAGTAACGTTCGATACTTCATCATAACTCAGTCTGCTGCGGGTGAAAGTTTGATTAAACGACCATTGTCTTCGTCGCTGAGGATGTACAACATGCCGTCAGGTCCCTGTTCGATATCCCGAATGCGAAAATCAATATCGCCGTCGAACAGACGTTCTTCATGAATCATGCGACCCTCTTCAAGATCCAACCGGGCAATCATTTGTCCGCGCAGAGCGGTAACTAACAGATCCCTCTGCCAATGCTTAAACTGATCGCCGGTGTAGAAGATTGAACCAGCAGTCGCAATCGATGGCAGCCAATAATAATAAGGTTGCTCCATACCCTCTTTGTGCGTACCAATACCAATTTCACCGCCGCCGTAATCTTCGCCGTAAGTGATGGTTGGCCAGCCATAGTTCTTACCGGCTTTCGGAATGTTAACTTCGTCACCGCCCTGTGGACCATGTTCAATCGTCCATAGTTCGCCGGTGTCCGGATGGATAGCGGCACCCTGGACGTTACGATGACCATAAGACCAGATTTCGTCCAGCGCGTCGTCATCGCCAACGAAGGGGTTATCTTCAGGAACACTGCCATCGGGCCAGATGCGGACAATTTTACCGTGATGATTATCCAGTGTTTGCGCATCTTCCATACGAGAGTAACGGTCACCTAACGTAATAAATAGGTGCCCTTCAGGTGAAAACACTAAACGTGAGCCAAAATGGGCGCCGCTTTCATACTTAGGTGCCTGTCGGAAAATGACTTCGCCGTCGACCCACTGGTCGCCATCAAGTTTACCGCGCATAACGGCGGTACTGTTACCCTCACCACCGCTTTGATTCGGCTCTGAGTAACTGATGTAAATCCAGCCGTTGTTGCTGAAATCCGGATCGATATTGACGTCCAGTAGCCCGCCCTGACTGCGCGCAACCACCTCTGGAGTGCCTTTAATTTTAGTACGCTCAGAGCCGTCGGCGGAAATATGATTAAGGATGCCGTCTCGTTCCGTCACCAACATACTGCCGTCAGGTAAAAATGTCATACCCCAGGGGTGCGATAAGTTTTCTGTTAAGGTGGTCATCTCGACCGTATGTCGTTCGGTTGTGTATTCATCAGCAGCGACGGTTGCGCTAAGTCCTAATGAAACGGCAACAACCAGAGCCAATTTACTGGTTTGCATAGTATTTCCTCTTGCTGTTCGTTTACTGTGTCAAAGCAGTATACGGTAAAAATACGTATTTTGATGAGTGCCGACTTGATCTGTTTGGGGTTATCACCGTTAATAAGAGTCAGTCACTTAATAAAGAGAGAGCGTAACATCATGAAAATAAAAGGTATTGTAAAAGCGCTGGTGGGTGTTGGTCTAATTGCACATTTATCGGCCTGTGGGACGCTACTGTACCCGGAACGTAAAGGTCAGACCGATGGCCGTATTGATCCCGGCGTGGCGGCGATGAACGGCGTAGGGTTGCTATTGTTTGTGATCCCGGGCTTAGTCGCTTTTGCGGTGGATTTCCATAACGGTACGATTTATTTGCCCAACTCGGGCGGCGTTGATGGCGAAGACGAAGGCGTTTATGCTCTGCGTAACGAGGGACCTCTTACCTATCAGCAAGCGCAAAAAATGATCGAGCAACATACCGGTAAAACTATCGATATGCGCACAGCAGAGCAAAAAACATTGAGAGCAATGAACACCAAAGCCATTGCTGAACAATTGAAACAAGCGCAACAGACGGCGAATTAATGACATCGACATGGTTTAACAGTAATTCATTGCTCATTTTCGGGCAGTGGATGGCAGCGGCTTTTGTGCTGTTACTGATCGTTCTGCTGATCAGTCTTGGTGTGATGTACGTGGTTGATAAAATACAGGTACGACATACCATTCGCCGCAATTATCCTGTGGTCGGACGGTTTCGGTATATTTTTGAACGCATGGGTGAGTTTATGCGGCAGTATTTCTTCGCGATGGATCGTGAAGAAATGCCCTTTAACCGGGCGCAACGAAGCTGGGTATATCGAGCCGCAAAAAATGCCGACCGTAACGTTGCTTTTGGTTCTACCCGTGACTTAACCCGCACCGGGACGATCATTTTCAGTAACGCCCCCTACCCGCCGCTCGCTGAACAGGCGGTAAAACCGGAACCGGTTGAAATCGGTCCCTATTGTTCGACGCCCTATTATCCACGGTCCTATTTCCACATTTCCGGAATGAGTTACGGCGCGTTGTCACCGGTTGCGGTCAAAGCCTTGTCTAATGGAGCTGCCAAGGCCGGGTGCTGGTTGAATACCGGTGAAGGTGGACTGTCTCCGTATCATCTTTCCGGACACTGCGACATTGTTTTCCAAATGGGCACGGCTAAATTTGGTGTCCGCACCAAAGACGGTAAGCTGGATGAGTCGCGCCTGGCTGAACTGGGTCGCCACGACAATGTGAAGATGTTTGAAATTAAACTCAGTCAGGGGGCAAAGCCCGGCAAAGGCGGTATCTTGCCCGGTATAAAAGTTAATGCGGAAATTGCCCAAATCCGCGGCATTGAAGTTGGAAAAGACGCCATCAGTCCCAACCGTCACCTTGAAATCAGTAACAACGAAGAATTACTCGATTTTATCGATAAAGTTCGGTGTATCACCGGTAAGCCGACAGGTTTTAAGTTTGTGATGGGTGATCCCAGCTGGATTGACGAACTGGTTGATTCGATCCTGGCGCGAGGCGAAGCGTCGGCGCCCGACTTTATTACGCTCGACAGTGCCGACGGCGGAACCGGTGCAGCTCCGCAACCGTTGATGGATTATGTTGGTTTGAAACTGTCAGAAAGCTTACCCATTTTAATTGATAAATTAACCGAAGCAGGCCTTAAAGAACGAGTAAAAGTGATTTGTTCCGGTAAGATGATTTCGCCGGCTGACGTGGCCTGGGCGATTGCGATGGGGGCTGATTTTGTGGTGTCGGCGCGCGGCTTTATGTTCTCGTTAGGGTGTATTCAGGCGATGCAGTGCAACAAAAACACCTGTCCAACCGGTGTCACAACCGATAATCCAAGGTTACAAAAAGGCCTCGATCCAACCGACAAAGCGGAACGGGTCGCGAATTACCATAAATACCTGGAATACGGCGTTAACATCATCGCTCACTCTTGTGGTGTGACTGACCCTCGGCAGTTAACCCGTCGTCATGCCAGGGTGATCAAGCCAGACGGTGAAAGCATCAGTCTGGCTGATCGTTATCCATTGCCGCCTGCCCGCCGACGTTAAGGTTGCTTAAGACAAGGTGTTAATTGGTAACAAGGTTGCAATCTCTTCCGCAATTTTGCGGAATGTCTGGCGGCGGCTGGTGGTCGCCCGATAGACCAGACCGATATCCCGGGACGCCTCTTGCCCACTGGGTTTCAACGGAATCAAATCGGTATTGTCTAAAATACCGTGGTCTATGGCCATCTGTGACATGAAGGTAGCGCCGCCGCGAGCGTCTGCCATCTGCACGAGGCTGTGCAAACTGGTTGCGGTAAATGGGTTCACCTTTACCGTGTCGGTTAATTGACACGCGGACACCGCATGACCGGTCAGGCAATGCTCTTTTTCGAGCAGGAAAATACTGCCGTCCGGTAGCATGTCGTAATCAACCGGTTCCCCCAGTTTGTCCGCGATTGACTTGTGAGCAACCAACTTAAATGGGTCGCGGCCGAGTGTCCATTTTTGGTTGCCCTGGATATCCATCGGTAATGCCAACAGCAGAATGTCTAAATCGCCATCGCGCAAGGCATTGAGCAAATTGTTGGTGGTATCTTCGGCCAGTTGAAGTGACAATTTCGGATAGTTCTGTTGCACACGCTTGCTGAGTGCACCTACCACAAACGGGGCAATGGTAGGAATGATCCCAAGCCGAACCGGACCTTCCAGGATATTGCCATGGCCTTTGGCGTAATGAACCAGCTCTTCGGTTGAGGTGATGATGTTGCGCGCCTGTTCAACGATTTCTTCACCGATGGCCGTGAATAAAAACGACTTGTGGTCACGTTCAATCAATTGGCAGCCCAATTGCTCTTCGAGGTTCTGAATGCCGCTGCTTAAGGTTGACTGGCTGACATTACAAGCGGCCGCTGCGCGGTTAAAGTTTTGTTGCTGGTGCAACGCCAGTAAATAACTGAGGTTTTTTAAGCTTGGTAACTTTCCCATGATGGCACTCCGAAATTTTAATCCGATTTACCGATTATCATAATAGGTTTTATTCGTTTTATCCAATAAGACGTTCTGCGTAACATACTCATCGAAACGTTACAGCACATTTTTTAAAACACTTGTTAGGAGAGAAATCTATGTTAACAGTCGGTGATAAATTACCAGAATTCAGCGTTGTTGCAGCTAAGCCTGGCTTCAATATGCCAGAAGAGAACGGCGAAAGCGCGTTTGAAACGATTAACAACGAGAGCTTTGCCGGAAAATGGAAAATCATTTTCTTCTATCCAAAAGATTTCACCTTCGTGTGCCCTACTGAAATTGTAGAGTTCGCCAAGTTGAACGAAGAGTTTGCGGATCGCGACGCGGTGGTCCTTGGCGGTAGCACAGACAACGAATTCGTGAAGCTGGCATGGCGCCGTGAGCACCCGGATCTTGATCGCTTGAACCAATACTCGTTCGCAGACAACGGATCATTGGTTGACGGCCTGGGTGTCCGCGACAAAGAAGAAAACGTAGCGCTGCGTGCTACCTTCGTTGTCGATCCTCACAACGTCATTCAGCACGTATCGGTAAACAACTTGAATGTTGGTCGTAACCCAGCAGAAATTCTGCGCATTCTTGACGGTTTACAGACAGATGAACTGTGTCCGTGCAACCGCGCTGTTGGTGGCGACACTCTGTAATAGGGATTAATCATAGTGACACCCGGGCTGGTTCTCTCCGGGTGTCTGTTGAAACGATTTAGGAGTAGTTCATGGCAATTGCAGATTACAAGCAGCTATTAGGTGACCACGGTAAAGACACCAAACTGAATCTATCAAGCTTGTTTAACAACGTTGATACATCCGGTTTAACGACGGATCAATTTTACGGAACGGCACTTTCGTTGGCTTACAGCATTGCCGATGAAGAACTTATTGCGGCCATCGAGGCAGAAGCCGAAGGTAAAATTGAAGATAACGTCAAAAGCGCGGCTAAGTTAGCGGCGACCCTGATGGCGATGAACAATGTTTATTATCGCTTTTTGCACTTATCCAGCGACAAGCAATTTACCAAACTTCCGGCGGGCCTGCGCATGAACGCAATGGCTAATCCGGGTGTTGAGAAAGCCGATTTTGAGTTGTATTCACTGGCCGTGTCAGCGTTAAACGGCTGTGGCCTATGTATTGATTCGCACGTAAAAACACTGTTGCAACACGAGGTGTCGGCTCAGGCGATTCAATCCAGTATTAAGTTGGCGGCGGTACTTAACGCAGCTGTGACTGCGCGCAAACTGTCGTAATCCCTCAGGAGCGCCACGCTCCATCCCCTGTCTAGAGCAGTAGCCATACTGTTCGCAACGCTTTAGCCCGCCTTGTGCGGGCTTTTTTTTCGTGCGCCGGGCACGGCGCGTAGCGCCTTGACAGGCGCTGTTCCTGTACAGGTGGTGCTGGCAGGATGACTTGGAGGTGTGAGTCCTCTGTGAGCCCGGTAAGGGGAATCACTAGCTAAACCGCAAGG
>Ga0207828_100141_pt1 | contig 76168 bp, 79 predicted proteins | sample TtaePargueraPR_11_FD_187276 | JGI IMG/M metagenome (GOLD analysis project Ga0207828, IMG submission 187276) | Aerobic enrichment media microbial communities from Bioluminiscent Bay, La Parguera, Puerto Rico - Tt and P2 (3) (SPAdes) | ecosystem: Environmental > Aquatic > Marine > Unclassified ... | reverse complement strand
TAGGACATACCCGAAGCCGTATCTTTGATGATGCGATAAGGCGGTGCGTTGTTCAATGCGACAACAAGTGTTCTTGCCACCACTGGTTGACCAGTAGTGACCGTGCCGATCATTACAATGACAGAGCATATCCACCAAGACACCAAACGCGGCACCAAGATATTCTCCCACCCGGCGTAAACCAACCTTTTGAACTGGCGACATAATACCGCCCATCCTTAGATGGGGTTGCAGCCCGCCGATTGCCAAGGCTTACATTCCCTCAGGCGAATATTTTTCAACCGACAATCGTACAGGTGTGCCATGTGATGTTATGGGCCCTTGCGACGACGCCCTTTGTATTTGGGGTTGTTGGCCGATTTTGACCCCGGCCCGACGGTTCCGATGCTGCGCGCCATGGGGCCTGCTTCGGCCAGTCCAAGTTCCTGGTCTTCAAGACGCTTGATCTCGTCACGCAAGCGCGCGGCTTCTTCGAATTCAAGGTTCCCGGCCGCTTCACGCATGCGTTTTTCAAGATCCTCGATATGCGCACGCAGGTTATGGCCAATAAGGGTATCGCCGGAAACGCCGGTATCGACTGTGACATAATCCTGCTCGGCCACACTTTGCAGAACATCATTGATCTTGCTGCGGACTGTTTCAGGCGTGATGCCATGTTCCTCGTTATAAGCCATCTGCTTTTCACGGCGGCGGTTGGTTTCGCCGATGGCATATTCAAGACTGTCGGTCATCTTGTCGGCATAAAGCAACACCCGGCCGTCAACGTTACGTGCCGCACGGCCAATCGTTTGCACAAGCGATGTTTTGGAGCGCAGGAACCCTTCCTTGTCGGCATCAAGGATCGCGACCAGCGCACATTCCGGGATATCAAGACCTTCACGCAAAAGGTTGATCCCCACCAGAACGTCAAACACGCCCAGTCGCAAGTCACGGATAATTTCGATGCGTTCAAGCGTATCGATATCGGAATGCAAATACCGCACGCGAATGCCATGTTCATGCAGATATTCGGTCAGATCCTCGGCCATGCGCTTGGTCAGTGTCGTGACCAGAACACGCTGTCCCTTGGCCGCACATACCTTGGCCTCGCCCAGCAAATCATCGACCTGGGTTTCGACCGGACGAATAATGCAAACCGGATCAATAAGCCCGGTGGGACGAATTACCTGTTCGGCAAAGACACCGCCTGTGCGTTCCATTTCCCAATTCCCCGGTGTTGCCGAAACAAACACACTTTGCGGGCGCATGGCTTCCCATTCCTCGAATTTCAGCGGACGGTTATCAACGCAGCTTGGCAGGCGGAAGCCATGCTCGGCCAGCGTGAATTTGCGATTATAGTCGCCTCTGAACATGCCGCCGATCTGCGGCACGGCAACGTGACTTTCATCGACAAACAGCAATGCGTTTTCCGGCAAATATTCAAACAGGGTCGGGGGCGGTTCCCCCGGATTACGGCCCGAAAGCCAGCGGGAATAGTTTTCGATCCCTTTGCAGTGCCCGACGGTTTCCATCATTTCCAGATCAAAGGTCGTGCGCTGCTCGATCCGCTCAGCCGCCAGCAACTTGCCCTCAGCCTGGAACTGCGCCAGACGGTCTTTCAGTTCCTGCTTGATGCCTGCCATCGCCTGCACAAGGGTCGGGCGCGGGGTGACATGGTGCGAGTTTGCATAAACAGTGACCGAATCCATGGTGGCAAACTTGTGCCCGGTCAGCGGGTCAAACTCGGCAAGTTCTTCGATCTCGTCACCAAACATCGAAACGCGCCATGCCCGGTCTTCGGCGTGGGCCGGGAAGATTTCCAGAACATCGCCACGCACCCGGAAGGTCCCGCGCGAAAAGGCCGCGTCATTGCGGGTGTATTGCAACTCCACCAGACGCTTCATGATGTCGTTGCGATCAATCTCGTCCCCGACCGAGATGCGCTGGGTCATCTCAAGATAGGTTTCCACCGCCCCGATACCGTAAATGCACGACACCGATGCCACGATGATACAGTCATTGCGTTCAAGGATGGCGCGCGTTGCCGCATGGCGCATCCGGTCGATCTGCTCATTAATCGAACTGTCTTTTTCGATATAGGTGTCCGAGCGCGGGATATAGGCTTCGGGCTGGTAATAGTCGTAATAGGAAACGAAATACTCGACCGCATTATCCGGAAAGAAGTGCTTCATTTCGGCATAAAGCTGGGCGGCCAAAGTCTTGTTCGGTGCCAGAACCAGTGCCGGACGTTGGGTCTTGGCGATGATATTGGCCATCGTAAAGGTCTTGCCCGACCCGGTTACCCCCAAAAGAACCTGATCACGCTCGTTGCTTTCGATCCCGGCCATCAATTCGGCAATGGCCGATGGCTGATCACCAGCGGGCTGGTAATCTGTCACCAGTTTGAATTCGCGCGATCCTTCAACAGGTGGGCGACGTTTGGTCAGAAATTCCGGCAGCGCATTCATTCGGACAGGTCCCTTTTAATTCCAACCCTAGTTATAGGTGAGATACGCCGGACCGCAAGCCCTGCACCTGACAGTTCCTGTCAGGATATGTCAGGAGACGTCAGGGGTAATAATGTCGGAACAAGATCGATATTGCAGCGTTACATATCCCGTTGTGTTCAATCTGACATCCTATGGGCCGCAAAATTGGATAAAATCATCCCAAAGAACCCGCAAATGGCGAGAATCTGCCTTGAATTGAATTTAAGGCAGGCGTAGGGTCCGATCCGAAAGAACGCGATTCTTTTCACTTCTTTTTTCATTCCAGGGAAACAGACCAATGGCGTTTATTGCCGACCGTTTGAGCCGTATCAAACCATCTCCCACCATTGCCGTAACCACCAAGGCCGCTGAACTCAAGGCAGCAGGCGTTGACGTTATCGGCCTTGGCGCAGGTGAGCCGGATTTTGATACCCCCGACAACATCAAAGAAGCTGCCAAGGCGGCACTCGATGCTGGCAAGACCAAATACACTCCGGTCGCTGGCACTCCCGAGCTGCGCAAGGCAATTGTCGAGAAGTTCAAGCGCGAAAATGACCTGGAATACACTATCGACGAGATCACCGTTGGTTGTGGTGGCAAACAGACCCTGTTCAACGCGTTCTTCGCAACGCTGAACCCGGGCGACGAAGTCATCATCCCGGCACCGTACTGGGTTTCCTACCCGGACATGACCCTGATGGCCGAGGGCACCCCGGTCGTGGTCGAATGCCAGGAAGAAAACGACTTCAAAATCACCGCTGCCGAGCTCGAAGCCGCAATCACGCCGAAAACCAAGTGGGTTGTTCTGAACTCGCCGTCGAACCCGACCGGTGCTGCTTATTCGCGCGCCGAACTGCGTGCGATTGCCGACGTTCTTCTGAAACATGAAAACGTCTATGTCATGTCTGACGACATGTATGAGCACCTCGTCTATGACGGTTTCGAATTCACCACCATCGCCCAGATCGAGCCGAAGCTCAAAGAGCGTACGCTGACCTGTAACGGTGTGTCGAAATCCTATGCGATGACCGGCTGGCGTCTGGGTTATGCTGCTGGCCCGAAAGACCTGATCAAAGCGATCAACAAGGTCCAGTCGCAGTCGAGCACGCATACCTCCTCGATCAGTCAGGCTGCTTCGGTCGAAGCCCTGAACGGTCCGCAGGACTTCCTCAAAGAACGCGCAGAAGTCTTCAAAAAACGTCGCGACCTTGTTGTCGCAGCGCTGAACGAATGTGAAGGCCTGTCGTGCAAAACCCCGGAAGGTGCGTTCTACGTGTATCCGTCTTGTGCGGGCGCCATCGGTAAAACCACCCCGGACGGCAAAAAAATCGAAACCGATACCGACTTCGTCACCTACCTGCTCGAAGCAGAAGGCGTCGCAGCCGTTCAGGGTTCGGCATTCGGTCTGGCACCGTATTTCCGCATTTCCTATGCGACTTCGGATGCGGCCCTTACCGAAGCTTGCGCACGTATCAAACGTGCTTGCGCAGCTCTGAAATAAGGTTTGCGACCCCGGTTATCGGGATCATGACCATCCAAACAGGGTCCGGCACTTGCCGGGCCCTGTTTTTTTGTCCATTATCGAATTCAACAATTACGCACTGAATTACCGATAAATCGGACAAAGCATGATAACCGAGAATTTCTATGCCACCGTCAACGGGATAAGCCTGTCCTGTCAGCGGATCGAACCAGCCGATATGCGCGAAGACGCCCTGACCATCATCTTCCTGCATGAAGCATTGGGCACCATCCGCATGTGGCGGGACTTTCCCGCCAAGCTTGCCACCGCAACCCGCCATCCGGTGATTGTCTATGAACGGCGCGGCCACGGCCGGTCCGACCCCCATGAAGATGGGGACATTCCCCGCGCGGTCGATTTCCATAACACCGAAAGCGATATCTATCTGCATGGCCTGATTACGGAACTGGGGCTAAGCAAACCGATCCTTTTCGGACATAGTGACGGGGCAACCATCGCGCTTAAATATGCCGCACGTTTCCCTGACAATGTCACCGCTGTCATTTCCGAAGCCGCCCACGTCTATGTCGAAGACGTCACCATTGCCGGGATCAATGATGCGGCGGGCATCTATGCCAATAGCGACTGGAAGACCAGGCTTGAACGCCATCACTTCTTCCAGACTGATGCCGTCTTTAGCGCGTGGGTCGATACATGGCGTCAACCGGCCTTCCGCGACTGGAACATGGTCGATGAACTTGCCAGCATCACCTGCCCGCTTCTGGTCATTCAGGGCGATGATGACCAGTTTGGCAGCGATGATCAGGTCCACACCATCTGTGCAAATGTCAGTGGTCCGTCCACCAAACTGCTGATCCGGGAATGCGGACATATCCCGCATTTCGATCAGCCCGATCAGGTTATTGATGCCAGCCTGAAGCATCTTGGCCTTGCCGAACTTGTGGATGGCTAAGCCCGATTTCCAAACAACAAAAAGCCCCGGCTGCATCACGCAACCGGGGCTTTTTCCTTTGGGCAATCGCCCGAATTCTTTTGACTTAGTCAGCCAATGCATCCTCGGCATCAATCACAACGGCGACCGCATGGATGACCGATGCGATGCGGATCGCATTCTGGATGGTTTCCTTTTTGACGCCAGCACCTTTAAGGACCTTGTCATGGGAATCAATGCACATGCCACAACCATTGATCGCCGATACTGCAATTGAAAACAGTTCGAAATCAGCTTTATCAATGCCCGGCTTGCCGATGATGTTCATGCGTAAACGTGCAGGCATTGTGCCGTATTCGGCATCCGATACCAGATGGACGAAACGGTAATAGATATTGTTCATACCCATGATTGCCGCCGCACCCTTGGCCGCTTCAATTGCTTCTTCCGACAGCTTTTCTTTTGCTTCTGCAGCAACGGCCTTGATCAGCTTGGCGTTGCGCGATGCAAAGGCACAAGCCAATGCGGTGCCGTAAACCTGCTGGTCCGTCATGCCCGGATTGTTGGCCATGCTCGACAGGTTCAGTTTGAGATCCTTGGCATAGGCCGGCATTGCGTCCTTGATTTCGGTAATCGAACTCATTGGTAATCCTCTGATACAAAATGCAAAAACGAAAAACAGATCATCCATCGCCTGCACCGGTCGGGCAAAGCAAGAAAGACAGAATGGATATGTTTTGGCTAAAACGGGATCGGGCGGATACCCGATCCCAATATCGTCTGGACTAAATCGCCAATGGCAACTTAGAGGGTTGCGTCACCCTGGTTCCAGTTGCACGGGCAAAGCTCGTCAGTCTGCAGTGCATCAAGGATACGAAGTGCTTCCTGCGGGTTACGACCAACGCTAAGGTCGTTAACCTGGACGTGACGGATGATGTTGTCCGGATCGATGATGAAGGTCGCACGCAGCGCAACACCGGCGTCTTTGGCCAGAACACCCAGAGCCGTCGAGAGTTCTTTTTTCTCGTCAGCCAGCCATACGAACGGGCTGTCACCCAGATCTTCGTGGTGGGTGCGCCATGCAGCATGGACGAAGTCGGTGTCGGTCGAGCAACCCAGAAGAACTGCGTCACGGTCTTCGAATTCACCATTCAGTTCGCCGTAGCCGACAATCTCGGTCGGGCAGACAAAGGTGAAGTCTTTCGGCCAGAAGAACAGGATCTTCCATTTGCCTTCATAGGACTTGTCGGTCACCGGTGCAAAGCTGTCCGGGGTTTTGCCCGAAACACCAGTCAGATTAAATTCAGGAAGCGTATCACCAACGGTAAGCATTTGTTTGGTTACTCCATAACCCAGTTAAAAATCCCGATTAACGGCCCCGACAGACCGAGAAATCTTGTGTGCAGGTGCAAAAAACACACTCACTGCTAGCGATTTGTAGTGAAATGGACTAACTAAGACAAATAGATAAATCCTCAGTTGTTGATAGGAAAAATTTATGGCTGCCCAACCAAGTATCAAGCAGCTCAAGTACTTAGTTGCGTTGGCGGAATGTGGCCATTTTGGCCGCGCGGCTGAGGCCTGCTTTATCACGCAGCCAAGCCTGTCTGCGGCGATCAACGAACTTGAGAACCTTCTTGGTGCGCAGCTGGTTGAACGCAACAAGCGTCAGGTCCTGATCACACCGCTGGGCGAAGAAGTTGTTTCGCGGGCGCGAAGCATTCTGCAGGAAGTCGATGAACTGACCACTATGGCACAGGCGGCCACCGAACCACTGTCGGGTCCTATTCATATCGGTGTCATCCCGACCATCGGCCCGTATCTTTTGCCTGATGTGATGACCCAGATTAAATCCGGTTTTCCGAAATTGCAGCCTTTCCTGCGTGAAGACCAGACAGGCAATCTGATAAAGCTGCTGTCTGCTGGCAAGCTTGACCTAGCCCTGATTGCCTTGCCGATCGAGGAAAACTGGCTTGAGGAATTCGATCTGTTTGAAGACCATTTCGTCTTTGCCTGCAGCCCGGATAATCCGCTGACCAAAAAGAACCATCTCGAAATTGCCGATATCAAGGATGAAAAGCTTCTGTTGCTTGAGGACGGCCATTGTCTTCGCGATCAGGCCCTTGAAGTTTGTCAGAAAGCCGGATGGAGCAAATCCGCCGACTTTCAGGCAAACAGTCTGTCGACCCTGGTTCAGATGGTTGCAGCTGGCGTCGGATCAACCCTGCTTCCGGAAATGTCGCTTGAAGTCGAGGCCCGCCGTCCGGACCTTCTGAAAATCCTGCCCTTTGAAAATCCGGTACCGGTCCGTCGCATCGGTATGGTCTGGCGCAGAAGTTCGGCGCGCAAACGCGAATATCGTCAACTTGCGACTCATCTGCGCGACCGGCTGTCACCGGTCCGGCAGGCCGATGTTGCCTGACGGCGGGCAGGCTTCATCATCCATTTCTTTGTAAAGGCAAGGAACAGGCAATTCGTCGATGTTACCGATCAAGGATAACAATCCGACCACCATCACACCGTGGGTTACCTACGCCATTATCGCGCTTAATGTTGCGGTGTTTCTGGTCACTGTAAGTCTCGACCCCCGCTCCGCGCAGCTGGTCAATCTGCAATATGGCGCTGTTCCGGCCATCTTGTTTGGCCATGCCAATCTGCCGCCGGAATTTTCGCCCTTCCCGTCCGGCTTCGGTTTTTTGTCGATCTTCTCGGCCATGTTCATGCATGGCGGCTGGATGCATCTTGGCGGCAATATGCTGTATCTCTGGATCTTCGGAAACAATGTCGAAGATTCCATGGGGCATTTCCGGTTTCTGATGTTCTATCTGATCTGTGGTGTCGCCGCCGCCCTTGGTCACGGTCTTCTTGATACCCAGTCGCAAATCCCGATGATCGGTGCATCCGGTGCACTGGCCGGGGTTCTGGGCGCCTATTTCCTGTTATTCCCCAAGGCGCGCATTCTTGTCTGGTTCTTCTGGGTGTTCATTTTCTATGTACCGGCCGTCTTTGTGCTCGGTTTCTGGTTCATCACGCAGATCATCAATTTCGGAAGCGGTGCCGGGGGCAACATTGCCTGGGTCGCCCATATTGCAGGCTTTATTGCCGGCATGGCCCTGATCCCGTTCTTCAAGCATCGCAACGTGCCACTCTGGCATGATGGGTCACCCGCACCGGCCTTTGGCATTTATCGCCCGGGTCGCAAAACACGCGGAACGGGTCGCGGGTCGAACATCCCGCCATGGGCGGCTGCCTATGAGGCGGAACGCGCTGCCAGGCATGCGAGTATGCGCAACGATCAGCGCGGCCCGTGGGGCAAGGAGGGCGAAAGTACCGACAAATCCCCGTGGGGTCGCTATCAGCCAACCCCGCCGCAGCAGCCAAAATCCAAACCGTCTGTTGGCGTTCCCAAAGTTGTCCGCTTGCATCCGGACAGCAACAGGGACGATACTTGATCAAACCTTGATAAAGCCCATCCTTCACGTCCCGGAGAAACACCATGCGCGCTGCCTATTTCACCGAATATCAGGGCCCGATCGAAGTCCAGAAACTTGACGATCCGGCCCCGGCCAATGGCGGCGTTGTCATCAAGGTTGGCGCAACGGGACTGTGTCGCAGTGACTGGCATGGCTGGATGGGACATGACTCCGACGTTCAGCTTCCCCACGTTCCGGGCCACGAATTTGCCGGAACTGTGGTTGCGGTTGGCAAGGACATCAAACGCTGGAAGGAAGGCGACCGGGTCACCGTACCGTTTGTTTCCGGATGTGGTCATTGCCCGGAATGTCACAGCGGCAATCATCAGGTCTGCGACCATCAGTTCCAGCCAGGCTTTACACATTGGGGCAGCTTTGCCGAATATGTTGCCATTGACTATGCCGACACCAATCTGGTGCGCCTGCCTGATGAAATGGATTTCGCCACGGCAGCAAGCCTTGGCTGTCGCTTTGCCACCAGCTTTCGCGGCGTGATTGATCAGGGCAAGGTAAGTGCCGGTCAGATGGTTGCCGTCCATGGCGCTGGCGGGGTCGGGCTTTCGGCCATCATGATTGCGGCAGCAGCCGGTGCCTTTGTCGTTGCTGTTGATATTGATGACGCCAAGCTTGAATTCGCCAAAGAACTTGGTGCCAACGCGGTTCTCAATGCGCGTGCCATTGATGACATTCCCGCCGCGATCAAGGATCTGACCCGTGGCGGTGCACATGTATCAGTCGATGCTCTGGGAAGCGCGGTTACCTGCTTTAACTCGGTTTCATGCTTGCGCAAACGCGGCAAGCATATCCAGATCGGACTGATGACCGGCGACCACGCCCATGCCAAAGTCCCGATGGACCGGGTTGTTGCTAATGAACTTGAAATTCTGGGCAGCCACGGCATGCAGGCATTTCGCTATGACGCAATGATCGACATGATCGTGACTGGTAAACTCGCCCCGCAAAAGCTGATCGGGGACCGAGTCACCCTGGCCGAGGGTGCCACCGCACTGATGAGCATGAATCACTTTGCCGGAACCGGTGTCACGATCATTGACAGGTTTTAGACAAAATCTGCCAATTCCGCGCATGGCCTGAGACACAGCCACTTTTTATTATCGTTCTAATTATATTAATATATGACTTGTTATACTTAAGATTGCTATGACCGTCTAAATCCCCTTACACTCTGTCCGGGTATTCCCCATATGAAAACGGAATACCTCAAAGAGAAGGCCGATTTTCGCACCGACCGCTGGCGAAAATAAGGTTTCCACCTCAGAAATGAGACAGAGAGAGACGAAACCATGACGGACCAAATCACTCTTGAAAGTGCCGACCGGCGCAAGAAAGAGCTTAGAAGCTTTCTGTTTCTGGCAGTTGTTCTGGCACCAGCGCTTGCGATTGCAATCGTTGGCGGGCTTGGTTTTTCAATCTGGATTTATCAAATGTTTGCAGGGCCGCCCGGACCACCGGTCTGACGGCGGAGGCTGAAAAATGCCTGAAACTCTCAAACAACCCAGCCGCAGGGATTTTCTGAACCGCTTGCGTCCGACGCAGGATCGCCATGTGCATCCTGATACCCATGCAATCCGCCCCCCCTGGGCTGTTAATTTTCACGCCAACTGCACCGCTTGTGGTGACTGTGTGCCAGCTTGTCCGGAAGGGATCATCTCCCTTGATGACAAGCAGTTCCCGACGATTGATTTCAACAAGGGTGAATGCACCTTTTGCGGGGCCTGTGCTGATGCCTGTGCTGAGGATGTATTTGATCGCACAGCAAATCCGGCATGGCAGCTTGACATCACTGTTGCCAAAAACTGCTTTGCAGAACAGGGCATCTATTGCCGGTCTTGCGGCGATATCTGCCCGGAAAGAGCCATTCGTATTCCCCCGCAACTGGGCGGACGGGCGCGCGTCATCATTGATGAAAGCACCTGCACCAGATGCGGTGCCTGTCAGACCGCCTGTCCGGCCGATGCCATCATGATCACACCGCAAAAGGAATACGCCCATGAATGAAGATATCGGGGTGATCTCCAGCATGATCGTTCAGGCAAGGCCCGAACAGATCACCATCATCAAAACCCGGCTCGAAGAGCTTGATGGCGCAGAAGTCACTGCAGAAGACGCAAATGGCAAGCTCGTTGTCGTGCTTGAAGCCGATACCGACCGCCAGCTTGCCGACACCATGCAAAAGATTGGCGAAATTCCCGGCGTTCTGGGCGTCAATCTGGTGTTCCATCACAGCGAAAAAGCCAACTGACGATTTCAATAGAATTTCCGACCTCTGGATCAAGGAACAATACGATGTTCAAGGCAAAGATATCCCGCCGAGATGCCCTCAAGGCCAAGGCCGCAGCCGTTGCTGCCGCTGCCGCTGGCATCAGCTTGCCGGCATCAGCCCAGAATCTGGTAACTGAGACCGAACACACCCAGCTCAAATGGTCCAAGGCCCCCTGCCGGTTCTGCGGCACGGGCTGTTCGGTGATGGTCGCAACCAAGGACAATCATGTCGTTGCGACCCACGGGGATGTTCTGTCCCCGGTCAATCGCGGTCTGAACTGCGTTAAGGGCTATTTCCTGTCCAAGATCATGTATGGCAAGGACCGCCTGACCCAACCGCTTCTGCGCAAAAAGAACGGTGTTTTTGACAAGAATGGCGACTTCGAACCGGTATCCTGGGACGAGGCATTCGATGTCATGGCCGAAAAATGGAAGGCCGCCCTCAAGGCCAAGGGACCAACTTCAGTTGGTATGTTCGGGTCTGGCCAGTGGACGGTGTGGGAAGGCTACGCTGCCTCCAAACTGATGAAGGCCGGTTTCCGTTCCAACAACCTTGATCCCAATGCCCGCCACTGTATGGCTTCTGCCGTTGTCGGCTTCATGCGCACCTTTGGCATGGATGAACCGATGGGCTGCTATGACGACATGGAAGCCGCCGACGCCTTTGTGCTTTGGGGCTCCAACATGGCGGAAATGCACCCGATCCTCTGGACCCGCGTCACCGACCGGCGTCTTTCGGCCCCGCATGTCAAGGTTGCCGTGCTTTCGACCTACGAGCATCGCTGCTTTGATCTGGCCGACATTCCGATGGTGTTTGAACCGCAAACCGATCTGGCGATCCTCAACTATATCGCCAACCACATCATTTCGACCAACCGGGTCAATACCGACTTTGTCAACAAGCACACCATTTTCCGCCGTGGCAACACCGATATCGGTTATGGTCTGCGCCCGGAAGATCCGCGCGAACAGTCGGCCAAACATGCCGCCGATGCCGGCGGATCAACCGACATGACATTCGACGAATATGCCGAATTCGTCTCGGAATATACCCTTGATAAAGTCCATGAGCTTTCCGGTGTTCCCAAGGAACGCCTCGAAGCACTGGCCGAACTTTATGCCGATCCGAACACCAAGGTCACATCGTTCTGGACCATGGGCTTTAACCAGCATACCCGCGGGGTCTGGGCCAATAACCTTGTTTATAACATCCATCTTCTGACCGGCAAGATTGCCGAGCCGGGCAACTCGCCCTTCTCGCTGACCGGGCAACCATCTGCCTGTGGCACGGCGCGTGAAGTCGGTACGTTCTCTCACCGCCTGCCTGCCGACATGGTGGTGACAAATCCCGAGCATCGCAAACATGCTGAGGAAATCTGGAAACTGCCGGATGGCACCATTCCCGACAAGGTCGGCTATCATGCGGTCCTTCAGAACCGCATGCTGCGCGATGGCAAGCTCAACGCCTATTGGGTTCAGTGCAACAATAACATGCAGGCCGCAGCCAACATGAACGAGGAAGGCTGGCCAGGCTATCGCAACCCGGAAAACTTCATCACGGTATCGGATGCCTATCCCACAGTTACGTGCGAAGCCGCCGATCTGGTTCTGCCGACGGCCATGTGGGTGGAAAAGGAAGGCTGCTATGGCAATGCCGAACGCCGCACACATATGTGGCATCAGCTTGTTGACGCACCGGGCGAAGCCAAGTCCGACCTGTGGCAGCTGATGGAATTCTCCAAGCGCTTCACCATGGAAGATGTCTGGCCGGAAGAACTTCTGGCCAAGGCACCGGAAATGCGCGGCAAGACCCTGTTTGACGTGCTCTATCGCAATGGCAATGTCGACAAGTTCCCGCTTGAACAAACCGCCCCGGATTATAACAACCAGGAATCACAGGAATTCGGCTTCTATGTCCAGAAAGGCCTGTTTGAGGAATATGCCACCTTTGGCCGGGGTCATGCACATGACCTTGCCCCCTTCGACGTCTATCACGAGGTCCGCGGCTTACGCTGGCCGGTGGTCGATGGCAAGGAAACGCTTTGGCGCTATCGCGAAGGATACGATCCCTATGTCACACCGGGTGCCGGGGTCGAGTTTTATGGACACAAGGATGGCAAGGCCCGCATCTTTGCGCTGCCCTATGAACCTGCTGCCGAAAGTCCGGATGAAGAATATCCGCTCTGGCTATGCACCGGGCGCGTGATCGAGCACTGGCATTCCGGGTCGATGACCCAGCGTGTGCCGGAACTTTATCGTGCCTTCCCTGATGCCGTCTGCTTCATGCATCCTGATGATGCTGCCGAGCTCGGCTTGCGCCGTGGCGACGAGATCAAGGTAACCTCCCGACGCGGAAACATGCGCACCCGGGTTGAAACCCGAGGCCGCAACAAGCCGCCACGCGGACTGGTCTTTGTCCCCTGGTTTGATGCCAGCGAACTGATCAACAAGGTCACCCTGGATGCCACCGATCCGCTGTCAAAGCAGACCGACTTCAAGAAATGCGCCATCCGCATTGAAAAAGTGTGAGGGAGGAAACCATGAAACTCACCCCCAAATGGCTGCTTGCCCTTGCGATTATCGGCATCACAAGCATGGCGATGGCTGCGGAACCGATTACGACCCTGCGCAGTGCCGCGCCCGATCAGGACTCCCCGGCACCACGCATCTCGAATTTCGAGGATAATAGCGAAAAACGTCCGCGCAATTACCCCGAACAGCCGCCAACCATTCCCCATGATATCGAGGGATATCAGATTGATCGCAACGCCAATAAATGTCTGTCCTGTCATGCCCGTTCGCGTACGGGTGACAGCGGGGCACCAATGGTCTCGATCACCCACTTCATGGACCGCGACAGCCAGTTTCTTGCTGCAGTCAGTCCGCGTCGTTATTTCTGCACGCAATGTCACGTGTCACAAAAAGACGTCAAACCGCTGGTCGACAACACCTTTGTCGATATTGACCAACTCCTGCCAAACAACAGCACCCGCATCGCGGAATAAGGAGATTGGCTGATGATGAACTTTTTAAAACGGTACTGGACGGTTCTGACGACCCCCAGCGTGCATTACAGTCTTGCCTTCCTGACGGTCGGCGGCTTCATCGCCGGGATCATGTTCTGGGGTGGCTTTAACACCGCACTTGAAGCCACCAACACAGAACAATTCTGCATCAGCTGTCACGAGATGAAGGACAATGTCTACGAGGAACTGAAAACCACGATCCATTACAGCAACCGTTCAGGTGTTCGGGCGACCTGCCCGGATTGCCATGTTCCACATGAATGGACCGACAAGATCGCCCGCAAGATGCAGGCATCCAAGGAAGTCTGGGGCAAGATATTTGGCACCATCAGCACGCGTGACAAGTTCCTTGAAAAGCGGCTTGAACTTGCCCAGCACGAATGGGCACGTCTGTCGGCCAACAATTCCCTTGAATGCCGTAACTGTCATTCATCGGAATCGATGGATATCACCCGCCAAAGCCCGCGTGCATCCGAGGCCCATCAGAAATTTTTGTTCACCGGTGAAAAGACTTGTATCGACTGTCACAAGGGGATCGCGCATCATCTTCCCGATATGTCGGGTATTCCCGAATGGCAATAAGTTAAAGATGGACCAAACCGCGTGACACAAAGCCAAGGCTTCCTTTTGGCCGGGATTCCATTCCGGCCAAAAGACCCGATTGACGACGTGCTGGGCGAAATCGCCGCAAGCATTGATACCAACCGCATCGCAGGATATGTGCAAAAGCGCCGCAAGGACCGCGATTGCGGAACGCTTGTCTATGTGCGCAACCTGCGCAGCGGCGCAGAAATGCCGATCACCAAAAACCGTGGCGCAATGGCAAAGGGCTGCAAACTTGATGGCGATGCATTGTCATCGCTGTCCGAACAGCTCGAACGTGACGTGGAAACCCGGTGTGATCTGCTGATTGTTGCGCGCTTTGGCCGCAGCGAAGCTGATGGCAGGGGACTGCGTGATGTGATCTCGCGCGCCCTTGATCTTGATATTCCGGTTCTGGTCGGCGTGCGCGATGAATATGCCCCGGCCTGGGAGGAATTTCACGGCGGCATCGCCGATGATCTGCCCCTTGATACCACGACCATCAGAAACTGGCTGGCAGACCATCTGAGCATTCCTGAAAACGCCTGAGACAGCCTGGCGTTTCTTCCCGATCAGTCGCAACACCCGAAATCGACCGGTGCACGGTCACGCGCCAGCACCCTGGCGGCAAAGCGTTCGAACCATTCCCCGAACGCCGCGTCATATTTGGCACGTCCCGCCCGTTGAAGATCCGGTCCCTGACCGTTTGGTCGATCCGTCTTGGCCGCCGAATTTGACAGCCAGCGTTCATGGGTTTCATCATCGACTTCGGGATGGAACTGAATGCCCCAGATGCGCTCGTCAATGTGATAGGCCTGATGGGGGAATGTTGCCCCCGTCGCAATCAGTTCCGCCCCTTCGGGCAGACCAAATCCCTCGCTGTGCCAGTGATAGACCATCATCTCGTCAGGAAACAGATCACGCCCCGCCTCGGTCGCCTGCACCGGGTAATAGCCGATCTCGGTCAGGCCATCGGGATGGGCTTGCACCTCCGCACCAAGATGGCGTGCCATCAGCTGCGCGCCAAGGCAAATACCAAGATAAAGCGCATCACTGGCAACCACGCGGGGCAGGAAATCCATGATCGCGCGCACATTGCCCAGATCATCGTCATTGGCACTCATCGGGCCGCCAAACACTACAACCAGATGATAGCCCGTCAGGTCTTCGGGCAATGTATCGCCCTCGCCCGGGCGGCGAATATCGAACTCATAGCCATACTTGCGCAACACCGTTCCCAACCGTCCCGGCTGCCCGGTGGCGGAATTGAAAATCAGAAGAATGCGGTTGGCGGGGCTCAGTTCGTTCATCGGGACCTCATTGCTGCAAGAGCGAAGGGTGACGTTTTAGGCACAGTTTGACAAGTCCCCTGCCGTCAAAAAGGTTTTGCCACAACGGAAAAAGCCGCCACACAGGGTGCGACGGCCTTTGATCCGAAACGAAAAAGCGATGGCTTAGACGTTGAATTTAAAGTGGAAGATATCGCCATCCTTGACGATATAGGTCTTGCCTTCCTGACGGAGCTTGCCGTTATCACGCGCACCGGATTCACCGTTAAATTCGATGAAATCGTCATAGGCAATGGTTTCGGCCTTAATGAAGCCGCGCTCGAAATCGGTGTGAATGACACCCGCCGCATTCGGTGCGGTCGCACCGTTATAAACCGTCCATGCGCGGGCTTCTTTCGGACCAACCGTAAAGAAGGTCAAAAGGTTCAAAAGCTTGTAGCCTTCACGAATGACGCGCGCCAGACCGGTTTCCTCAAGACCAAGACCTTCAAGGAACTCTTTCTTGTCTTCTGCACTTTCCAGAAGGGCAACTTCCGACTCAATAGCCGCTGAAATCACCACCGAACGCGCACCCTGGGCTGCTGCCATTTCGGCAACCTTGGCCGAAAGCGCATTGCCATCCGCGGCACTGTCTTCATCAACATTGCACGCATAAAGAACCGGCTTGCTGGTCAAAAGCTGCAACATGCGGAATGCCTTGGCTTCGTCTTCGTTGTTCACTTCAACAACACGGGCCGGCTTGCCTTCGCGCAGAACTTCAAGGGTACGTTCAACCAGCTCAAGTGTGAGCTTGGCGTCCTTGTCATTGCCTTTGGCACGTTTCTGAAGACCCGTGATCCGCTTTTCAAGGCTGTCCATATCGGCCAGCATCAGTTCGGTCTCGATGGTCTCGGCATCGCGAACCGGGTCAACCGACCCTTCGACATGGGTGATGTCGCCATCTTCAAAGCAGCGCAGAACATGCACAATCGCATCCGTTTCGCGAATATTGGCAAGGAACTGGTTGCCAAGGCCCTCGCCTTTGGATGCACCACGGACCAGACCGGCAATATCAACGAATTCGAGCTGGGTCGGAATGATGGTCGCCGATTTGCTAATGGCGGCAATCTTGTCAAGGCGATCATCAGGAACGCTGACACGACCGGTATTCGGCTCGATGGTACAGAACGGGAAGTTTGCTGCCTCGGCAGCAGCCGTCTGGGTCAGGGCGTTAAAAAGGGTCGATTTGCCAACGTTGGGCAGACCAACGATACCGCATTTGAATCCCATCTTTCCGGGCTCCGTAACTTGAATTTCTGTTCATCAGGATCGATCCGGGTATTGCCAGACCGAAAGACTATTTCTTTTTGCCAAATGCCCTGGCAAGGGCTTCGGCCATGGCCGAAGCTGCGTTGCTGACCGGTGTGTCTGCGCGTTCCACGCGGACCTTTGCTGCACCGGACAATTCGTCCAATCCGTCGCCAGCCTGCCTTTGCAGACCCGCATCGGTGTCGCCATCATTCCCGGCCGGTTTGGTAGCCGGTTTGTCTTTCTTCGGCGCCTTGGGCTTGGGCGGGTTCACAATGGCCGAGACCTTGCTCATAAAGCCGCCATCATCGCCCTTGACCAGTCGCGCGAATTCCGCCGCAACCCCGTCCAGAAGCGCCATCAGCCAGCCTTCACTCTCGGCCTTGGAGAAATCCCCAAGAACATGGCCATGCACACGGGATTTTTCCCCCGGATGACCAATGCCAAGACGGACCCGGCGATATTCCTTGCCACAATGGGCATCAATGGATCGCAATCCGTTATGGCCGCCATGGCCGCCGCCGCGTTTGACGCGCAGCTTGCCCGGTGGCAGGTCCAGCTCATCATGCAGGACAATAACGTCTTCGACCGGAATCTTGTAGAAGCGCAGCACTTCGCCAACGCTTTGTCCCGAAAGGTTCATGAAGGTTTCCGGTTTCAGAACCAGAATCTTTTGACCGTTCAGTTCACCTTCGGAAATCTGACCCTGAAACTTTTTACGCCAGGGCCCAAAAGAATAGCGGCGGACGAGTTCGTCCGCCGCCATGAAGCCAATGTTGTGGCGATTGGCGGCATAGCCCGATCCCGGGTTTCCCAATCCAACCACCAAAAACATCGTAAGACCTCGATCTTATTCTTCGGTCGCTTCTGCGTCTTCGTCCGAAGCGGCATTTTCTTCCGACTTCAGAGCGGACGGAGCAGCAACGGTCGCAACGGTGAAGTCACGGTCGGTAATCGCAAGCTCAACACCTTTCGGCAGTTTGATTGCCGAGATGTGGATCGAGTCACCAACTTCAACACCCGAAAGGTCAAAGACCAGCTCTTCCGGAATTGCATTCGGAGCGCAGATAACTTCGACATCGTGACGGACAACGTTAAGAACGCCGCCTTTTTTCAGGCCCGGCGATTTCTCTTCGTTTTCGAAGCGAACCGGAACTTCAACATGGATGGTCTGGCCTTTTGCAAAGCGCAGAAGATCGATGTGAAGAATCTGATCGGTAACTTTGTCGAACTGAACGTCGCGCGGCAGAACTTCGTATTTCTCTTTTCCGACTTCAACGGTCAGAACATGAGAATAGAAGCCCGGCTTATGCAGAAGTTTCCAAAGCGGACGCGGGTCGATCTGGAACAGAACAGCTTCCTGTTTTGCACCATAAATGACACCAGGGACCATACCGGCACGACGCACGGCACGGGCGGCCCCCTTTCCGGCCCGTTCACGGATTTCCGCAGTGATAACAGTGTTTGCCATCGGAAAATCTCCTTGAACTATAAAAATATTGTTCTCGCAGGTTGGTGAAAATCACCGCTGAAAGCCCACGAAAACAAGCGCGGTGGCCTCCAGGGGTGCCACCGCGACGAGGGCCTTATACCCTCAATCGAAAAGAACGGAAACAGATTTTTCTTCCGAGATACGGCGGATGGCTTCAGCCATCAGCGGCGCAATCGGAAGCTGTCGGATTTTAGTGCAGTCACGAACCGCATCCGATGCACGGATGGAATCGGTAGTGACAACTTCGGTCATCGGGGAATTGGCGATACGCTCAACCGCCGGGCCCGACAGGACACCGTGGGAAACATATGCCGCAACCGACGATGCGCCGCGTTCTTTAAGGGCACCGGCTGCATTGCAAAGGGTGCCTGCCGAATCAACGATATCGTCGACCAGAATGCAGGCTGCGTCTTTGACGTCACCGATAACATGCATGACTTCGGAAACACCGGCCTGCGGACGACGTTTGTCGATAATCGCAAGTTCGGCATCCAGACGTTTTGCAACGGAACGCGCACGGGCAACACCGCCGACATCCGGGCTGACGATGACCAGTTTCTGGCCTTCGAACTTGTTGCGGATGTCGCTGGTCAGAACCGGCGATGCAAACAGGTTATCAAGCGGAATGTCGAAGAAACCCTGAATCTGACCGGCGTGGAGATCCATGGTCAGAACGCGGTCAGCACCGGCAACCGTAATCAGGTTGGCAACCAGCTTTGCCGAAATCGGGGTACGGGGACCGGATTTACGATCCTGACGGGCATAGCCGAAATACGGAATGACAGCCGTGATGCGACGTGCAGACCCACGACGCAGCGCGTCGAGTATCACCAGAAGTTCCATCAGGTTGTCGTTTGCGGGGAAAGAGGTGCTCTGAATGACAAAAACGTCCTCACCGCGGACGTTTTCCTGAATTTCACACCAGATTTCCTCATCGGAGAAACGCTTAACATCTGCGCGGGTAAGCGGCAGATTCAGATGGTCAGCAATTGCCTCAGCCAACGGGCGGTTACTGTTACCAGCGAGGATCTTCATAGCGGGGCCTCGGTTAATGGGTGCCGGGAAAGCGAAAAATCTTTTTGCGACTCCATCAACACAGATCAGCCAGGAGCGGTCCCGCTTGCCCCTGTCGCCCAAATGCCCGGAAACCGGGGAAACCCCGCCCGAACTGACGACATGTTCACGACACTCAAAGACCATTCATGGGCAAATCTGCACCATGGCAGTTCGCGGCGGCTTTATAACCAGCCGTTAACAGTCTGTAAATGGGGCCAATGACGAATAACGACAAGGCTGTCATGCATCAGGTGGCCATTCGCCACCTTAACGGAACCCTATCGGGCAGAAAGCGTCTTTCTATCTGCCCGCAACTGAAGCTTTTTGCGCGTGGCAATCTGGCCCAGAACACCTTCAAGTGTTTCGACCGCCGCCTGTGCCGCAAGCGATGCCACCGGCCCCCAGTATTTATCAAGACTGCCATGGGGCACGACATTGTTCTGGTTCATCTGACCAAGCTCGCTGCCGTTGGTTTCCATGATGATCCATTCAATGGATACCTTGTCGACTGGCGGGTTCTTGCTGTTTTCAACCGGTGTCACGGCAATGGTCGCGGACAGGATCACGCTGTTTTCATCGATTTCCCTGTTATCAACAAGAATGCCCTTGGATTGCAGCAACGCCCCGGCCGAGCGCGAAAGTGCCGTATTGCCATCGCCAGGTGCGCCGGAAAAATCGATCAGCGCAATCTTCATAAACGGCGCTGCCTTGAATGCCGACCGGTCACCGGTGATCATAAAGGCAATCTCGTCTGCCGGGGTCGCCACCAGACCGTCATAGGTCCTGATCATCGGGTCTTCCTTGATGCCGTCAAGTTCCCGGACCTTTTCAGCCAGATCCTGCGGGACCAGCAGGCTGTTTTCTTCGGGACCGCCCGGTCTGTCGGCAAACCATTGTTCGGCAGAAAGTTCACCACTCGATCGCACCGTATCAATCGCCAGACCATCCGGGCGCATCAGAACCCAGGTCAGATCAAGCTTGGCACCGTCTTCGACAAGACTTGTTTCCACATTCGGGCGCAGGATGTAACTGCCGCCTTCGGAACTGTCGCTATAGGCCGGGATATCACGGTTGCGCAAGGCACGTGCCATGGCGCGCGCCAGATGTGCCGATGCACCTTCGGGCAAGTCATCACCGCCTTCGACCCGCACCGTTCCGGTATCACGCAATTCCAGAAGTGACGGATCACCTTCACGTCCGGCCCCCTCGAACGGGCGCGGCAAATCACCACAGGCCGCAAGCGGGGCAATTGTCAGAACAAACAGAACAAGGGAACGGAGGATTGATGTCATAAGGCCACTTACATATTCACATCAAAACGCAACCAACCATGGTTGCGATGATCATAAAGAAAAACAGCATAATCATATGCGGCATGACGTCTCCCCCTGAGCCGTGTTTGGCCCTACGCCTCTGTCAACATGATTGCGGAAAGTTGCCGCCCGTAATCGGGCTCCTTGCGAAGCGTCGTGCGGCGGTAACTGTAAAAAAGATGTTCTTCGGCCAAGGTGTCGCGCGCCACCAGCTCGACCGATGCAACCCCGGTCGCAATGGTCCGGCGCCGCACATATTCCGGCAGATCAAACATGAAATGTCCGTCCCGCACCGATGCGTCAAACAAATCATCATTGCCTTCGGGTCCGCCCAGAATGGTGTCGCGAAACGCGCCATCCACCTCATAGGATTTGCGCGCAATGCATGGCCCGACTGCGGCAGTGATGTTTTCGCGCTTCGCACCAAGCTTTTCCATCGCCGCAACCGTGCTGGCCGAAATGCCGCCATATGATCCGCGCCAGCCGGAATGGCAGGCCCCGATCACACCGGCAACCGGATCATGAAACAGCACCGGCGTACAATCGGCCGTCAGAATGCCCAGCATGATGCCCGGACGGTCAGTAACCATCGCGTCGGCCCTGGGTGCCTCGTCACGTGAAAGCGGCTTGTTAAGAACAGCAACATCGGTGCCATGCACCTGATAGACCGTGGTCAGATTTTCGGAAATTGTCGCAAAGGCCGATGCGGCACGCGCGCGGTTCTCGGCCACCCGGTCCTTGTCATCATCGGATCCGAAACCGACATTGAGCCCGCCATGAATACCGTCACTGACCCCGCCCTTGCGACTAAGGAACCCGTGGCGCAGCCCGTGCTTGCCCGACAGGCGTTCGGCTTCAAACCATGTCAGCCCGTTTGACGAACGTTCGATACCGTCAGTAATCGGATGGGTCATGGATCGGTTGGCTCCGTCGTTCTGGTTGATCGGTATTTAGCCCGCAACGCCACTTACACAAGGTGGCGGGGTTGTATTGCGACCATATCCGATCAGAACTTTAAAAAGCGTTCCCATCTGGTCGGCATCAATCAGCCGTGCCAATGCCTGATCAATGGCAACGGCCTGTTGTTCATCGGCACTGGTTTTCAAAAGCTCGGCACGCTGTTCAATACCCAGCATTTTAAGGAATGTACCCTGCGTCAAAACCGCACCTGTGCGTCCGCCTGCTTCATTCATCGTCCGTGCAATGGCAGCAAAATCCACATGTGCGGTCAGATCGGCATCGCCCGGATCGCTCAGGACCGGATGATATTCATGGCCCTTTAGTGCCTGCAACGTATCGCCAAAGGCACTGCTCGGATGCCCGTAATCAATAAACAGTGCCGCGCCCTCTGTTTCATTGAGGCGCCGCGCAATCTGATCAGCGATGGCGATTGCCGGGGCGCAACTTTCAAAGATGTCACCCTTTTTGGCTGTCCCGCGCAATGTGGCCGGGATCAGTGCGTCGGTCACCGGGGTTTCGCGTCCACGGACAAATCCAAGTTCGCCACTATTGGCATCGACACCAACCAGCCGCTCGGCCCAGCCATGATCGCCCCGCTCAAACTGACGGATCGGAAGGGCGTCAAAGAATTCATTGCCAATCACAATTGCGGGCACGCCCGCACGTGTGGGGATATCGTCAAACGCTTCGTGCCAGGTTGCCGGAATGCCATAGGCCATGATGGCAGTTTGCTGATGGGTGCGCAGAACCGGGCTGGTTTCGACAAACCGCACCGTCAAGGCGTCACCAATACCCGGCACATTGCGCACAGCCCGCAAGGCATCGGACATCAGCGTCCCGCGTCCCGGTCCCAGTTCAATCAGATCGATCTTGGGCGGACAGCCCAGTTGCTGCCAGGTCACGGCGGCCCAAAGACCGATCAGTTCCCCGAACATCTGGCTGACTTCGGGTGCGGTAATAAAATCACCGGCGCGCCCGAACGGATCCTGTTTGCGGTAATAGCCATATTCCGGATGGGCCAGCGCCTCATTCATGAAATCGGCAATGCTGATCGGCCCGGAAAGCGCAATCCGGCGCTTGATATGATCCAGAAGCGGGCTATCGGTTTCAGGCAGCTGGCTCACGCGGCTTCTGCCTCTTTGGGATGGGCACGGGTTTCAATCGGCTTGGATTTCATTGCATAGACAATGCAACCGACCCCGAACAGCACCATCGGGATCGACAGAAGCTGCCCCATCGTCGCCCCACCGGCAAGGAAGCCAAGCTGTGCATCGGGCTGGCGGAAGAATTCGACAATGATCCGCGAAATGCCATATCCGGCAACGAATGTTCCGCCAAGAATGCCCGGACGATGACGCACAAAGGCGCTGCGCGACAAGACAAACAACACGATAAACAGGATCAGACCTTCAAGGGCTGCTTCATAAAGCTGGCTCGGATGGCGCGGTTCCGGTCCGCCATTGGGAAACACAATGCCCCAGGCCACGTCGGTGGTGCGCCCGAACAGCTCGCCATTGATGAAGTTGGCAATGCGCCCGAAAAACAGACCAATCGGGGTTGCGACAGCCGCGGCATCAAGTACGGCAAGGATCGAAATCCCGCGTTTGCGCGCAAACAGGATGATCGCGACGATGACCCCCATGAACCCGCCATGGAATGCCATGCCGCCCTGCCAGACCTTAAGGATATTGGCCGGATTTTCGAGATAATATTCCAGATTGTAAAACAGGATATATCCCAGCCGCCCGCCAAGGATCACACCAAGTGTGGCCCAGAACAGCAAATCATCAACGTCGCGTTTGCTCATGATGTTGGGCGACTTGGTGCAGTAATAAACCACGTACTTCCACCCCAGAAGCAGCCCCGCGATATAGGCCAGCGCATACCAGCGAATGGCAATCGGGCCGATGGAAATCGCAATCGGGTCTATCGCCGGAAAGGCAAGGCTCAGCATCGGGGAAACTCCGGTTGGCAGAAGCAGTTAAATCGAACGATCATGTTCGGGTGATGATCCTGATGTCCCAAAGGATATGGGCAGCATCATGGCAAACAGACCGATGCTGCAGATCCACATCCTGTTAACGGAACGGATCTTCGGTCGCGAGATAATCCTGAATATAAAGACGCACCCCTTCTTCAAGGGATGTCATGTCACGATCATAGCCCGCCGCACGCAGCTTGTTCATATTGGCTTCGGTGAAATACTGGTACTTGTCACGGATGGATTCCGGGGTCGGTATATAATTGATGACCGGCGCCTTGCCCATGGCATCAAAGACGGCAAGGGCAAGGTCCTTGAAACTGCGCGCCTTGCCGGTTCCGATATTGAACAGATCGCTGACCTGCGGATTGTCATAAAGCCACATGATGATACTGACCACATCACCGACCCAGACAAAGTCACGCAGCTGTCCGCCATCCTCGTAATCGGGATGATGGGATTTGAAAAGTGTTGCGGTTTCACCAGCCGACAGCTTGTCAAACATCTGCGAAACCACCGAACGCATACCGCCCTTGTGATATTCATTCGGGCCATAGACGTTAAAGAATTTCAGGCCGGCCCACTGCTTCGGGCGGAAGCCGTTCTGATCGAGAATACGGCGAAAACGACGGTCGGTCGCATGCTTGGACCAGCCATAGGCATTGAGCGGTGCCAGCTTGGCAAGATCAGCCTCGTCAAAGCTGTCATCAAAGCCCTGCTTGCCATCGCCATAGGTCGCGGCCGAGGATGCATAGATCAGCCGTGCCGAATGGCGCGCACACCAGTCCCAAAGCCAGGTCGTCAGTTTCAGGTTGTTGTTCAGGATCTTGTCGGCATCGGTTTCCGTGGTCGCGGAAATCGCACCCATATGGAAAATCGCATCGACATTGCCCGAATGCTGTTCAAGAAAAGCAGGCAGCTCGTCGGGATGGACAATGTCGCGCAGATTGCGCTTGGCAATGTTTTTCCACTTGATGCCGTCGCGCAGGCGATCAACGACAACAATGTCGGTTTCCCCGCGTTCTTCAAGGGCAGCAACAATATTGGAACCGATAAAGCCGGCACCACCGGTGACGATAAGCATTGCATTCTCCTGGCGGGCAAAACCCATTGATCGAACTTTCTGGTCACTTTATAGGACCGCCCCTGATCTGGAGCAAGAAAAGCCAGTCAAAATCACGATATCGTCACAGCAAGTTCGCCAGATTGCCCTTTGCTGACGATCAGCTTGCTCTATGACAGCGAACACCCATATTATGCGCAACACATTGATCCCAAAAGCCGGAGACCATCATGCAGATCAACAACCGCATTCTCGACGACATTACCCGCGTGACCAATTCTGCACTGGGCACCATGACGGGCGTCAAAGGCGAAGTTGATGCCCTTGTCCGTCAGCAATTCGAAAAAATCCTGATGGGCATGGATATGGTCACCCGCGAAGAATTTGACGTCGTCCATGATGTCGCGATCAAGGCCGCCGAACGCATTGACGCGCTTGAAGCCCGCATCGTCGAACTTGAAAAACGTCTCGAAGCAGCTGAAGCCCCTGCCAAACCGGCGGCAAAACGTGCGGCCTCGAAACCGGCTGCAAAAAAAGACGCCTGATCGCCGTTTAAATCCCCACATAAATGGATGTGGGCCGTCTATCAGGATCGCTGAAAGGTCGATCAGGACGGATAAAACGGACCGGGCTTAAGCCGAGTTCCAAAATTCATTGCGCTCCTGCGTCGCAGGACGGTTGAAAGACGGCGGGCACCGGCATATAGTGCGCGCCCTTTCGCACATGCTTATACAGGCTGGGTATATATGAACGACCAACTCGACGATATTGGCGATCTGGGCGACGAAAATCCGTTGCTCCTTGTCGAAGATATCGCTCGCACGAACCAATGGCATCTGGAACGACGCAGCACCGACGAGGTGGTGGTCGAGATTCCGGCCCATTGGTGTACTTATCTGGTCTATTTCACCTGGCGCGACGATGCCGAGGCGCTGCATATCGCATGTTGCTTTGACCTGTTTGTGCCCGAACCGCTGCGTCCGCGCATGTACGAGCTGGTTGCCAAATGCAACGAACAGCTCTGGATCGGGCATTTCGGGCTGTGGCTTGAAGAAAACATGCCGCTGTTCCGCCACACGCTGTTGTTTGGAGGAGACGTTCCCCCGATGGTCGAACAGTTCGAGGAACTGATCGATATCGCGATTTCGGAATGCGAACGCTTCTTCCCGGCCTTCAACTTTGTTCTCGGCCAGGGTCAATCCCCGGACGATGCCCTGACCCATGCAATGCTCGAACCGGCAGGTCAGGCCTAGGACCACACCAGACCATCACAAACCATCCCGGCAATGTGCCCGGTGGTTTGACTGATCTGACGTATCAGGACGGCATGATTGCCGTCCTTTTTCGTTGCAATGCAGTTTTTTTTTTTCGCAAGCAGCCGCTTTTTGCCAAACAAAACAAATCGCGCAAAGCCGCATCTTGGGCATGGCCTGACAAAACAAAATCCCGCAAAGCCCGGCCTTGTCAGGCAAAGCCACCTTCAATGTGGATAAACACGCTTTTTCAAAGCTCTCCTGCCATGGGCCCTTGTCCTTTGCACTGACTTGACCCACCTTGAGAAGATCGCTACGGCATTGCATCAAGACTGTTGATAGCGTCATCATCAACAGAACCCGATGGATAAAGCGGAGCAGATTTTATGAATACGCGTCTTTTGCTGGTCGGCTGTGGCAAGATGGGCAGTGCCATGCTTGAAGGCTGGCTGGCCCAGGGCCTCAAGGCTGACAATGTCTATATCGTTGAACAGGCCGAAGCCGCCGAAAAGCTTGAAGCAAGCTATGGCATTCATGGGGTTACCGACGTTGCCGGCATTCCGCAGGACTTTATCCCGCAGGTCATCCTGTTCGCCGTCAAGCCGCAGGTCCTGCCAGATGTGATTGACGCTTACAAACCGCTTGTCCGTGCAGAAACCGTCTTCCTGTCGGTTGCGGCGGGCAAGACCATTGAATTCTTTGCAAGCCATCTCGGCAAACTGGCCCGCATCGTACGCGCCATGCCCAACACCCCGGCGGCTGTATCGCGCGGCATGACCGTCATGTGCCCGACCGAAAATGTCAGCATCGCCCAGCGCGACATGTGTGAAATCCTGCTGGCCACGGTCGGACTGGTTTCCTGGGTCGAGGATGAAAGCCTGATGGATGCGGTTACCGCCCTTTCGGGCAGTGGCCCTGCCTATATCTTCCATCTGGTCGAAGCCATGGCACAGGCTGGCGAAACTGCAGGCCTTCCAGCCGATCAGGCCATGCTGCTTGCCCGCCAGACCGTAATTGGTGCCGGCTTCCTTCTTGATGCCAGCGAAGAAACCGCCGCCTCCCTGCGTCAGAATGTCACAAGCCCCGGCGGCACCACGGCCGCGGCATTGAATGTTCTGATGGATCAGGAAAACGGTCTGCCGGAACTGATGACCCGTGCTATCGAAGCCGCCCGCAAACGTTCGGTCGAGCTGGCAAGCTGATCGACATTTCGTAATCTGACCTGACAGGAGACGCTCATGCCCGCCAAAAAGGATATCCCAAATATCCTGATCGATGCCGCCCTTAAACTGGCTGCCGAGAAAAGCTGGCATGACGTCACCATGATCGATATCGCCCGGTCTGCTGGCCTCAGTCTGGCCGACTGCCATGCGCACTGCAACGGCAAGGGCGATATCCTTCGTCGCTTCATCCGCAAGATTGATCACGAAGTTCTGGCCGATCTTGATGCCGATGATTTCAACGAACCCGGCCATGATCGCCTGATTGCCGTGATCATGGCGCGCTTTGATGCGCTGGCTGATTATCGCCCTGCCCTGCGTTCGATCATTGCGGCACGCGGTGATCTTGGCCCGGCGGATTCGATCCGGGCAATCAAAAGTCATTTTGGTTCGATGCGCTGGATGCTGGATGCTTCGGGTTTTCGGACATCCGGCCTTCACGGATCGCTGCGCGTTACCGGACTGACGGCAATCTATGCCCGCACCTTCCGCCAGTGGCTTGATGATGACAGCACCGACTTTGGTCCGACGATGGCCTATCTTGATCGCGAACTGTCGCGTGCCGCCGATTGGGACGGGCAGGTTGAAAAAGGTTTGGGCAAGGCCGCAAAACTGTGTCGCAAGCTTTCCGAAAATTGCCGCCGATTCTCGTCGAAAAAATCATCGGACACGACCGACACAACGGCCCCAGATCTGCGTCAGTAAAGACAATCAGGTCGCGCTTGATATCTAACCCCCTGATCTGACGCAGCAATTCTCAAAACCCAACCCAAGGGATTTTGCAGACACAAAACATTAACCCTAAAGTTATTGTGCAGTGCAAAATAATCCTTGACGCATCCGGCTCATTCCGGCATATTGCAGTTGAATTTGTGCGGCGCACAATAGCGCCTCATTCCACACCTGTTGCAAATGTTGATGGAGTGCAAAACCATGACCGCCGCAAAAAAGGCAACCAACCCGTTCTTTGACCTCGACTTCACCAAATACACTGCGGACTTCAAACTTCCGGGTGTTGACGTGAATGAAATGATGGCTTTCCAGCGTAAAAACGTGGAAGCCCTCACCAAAGCCAACAAGGTAGCCTTCGACGGTTTCCAGGCTGTTGCTCAGCGTCAGAGCGAAATTTTCAAAGCGCTGCTGGATAAAGTTCAAACCCAGGGCAAAGATTTCGCTGCTACTACCGCTGACGACCCGATGGCTACGGCTGCCAAGCAGACCGAAGCCGCGAAAGCTGCATACGAAGACGCACTTTCGACCGCCAAGGAACTGTCTGGTCTGGTAACCAAGTCCCAGGAAGAAGCTCTTGCTCTTCTGCAGGCTCGCTTTACCGAATCCCTTGATGAATTCAAGGCAGCGATCGAAAAGACCGCTGCTGCGAAGTAACAGCTTTCCGCTGATAACTTCCCGTAATCTACTTGATGGCAGGACTGCAAGGTCCTGCCATTTTCTTTTGTCTGCCCCGCGGATTTTGCTCAAACTCCGGAATTTGCCCACCCGCGATGCTTTGGACTTATCAGCCTGATTTCCGAACAGTAAGCTGTCTTCATAACAAGGAGGCCCTTACCCTATGAACGAAATCAGTTTTGATGATTTTCTGAAAGTCGATATCCGTGTCGGCACAGTGATCGACGCACAGGAATTCCCCGAAGCCCGCCGTCCCGCCCTTAAGCTGTGGGTGGATTTCGGCCCCGAGATCGGCACCAGAAAAACATCCGCCCAGATCACCAAATATTACAGCCCGGAAAAACTGATCGGCCGTCAGGTTGCCGGTGTCATCAATTTCCCCAAAAAACAGGTCGGTCCCTTCATGTCCGAATTCCTGTGTCTTGGTTTCCCCGATGGTGCCGATGACAAGGGCATCGTCCTGATCCGCCCGGACGAGGATGTGCCCAATGGCGCACGCCTGTTCTGATCGCGGAACCTGTTCCCCCCAAAACAGAGGGACAGGCACCAAAGATGCCTGTCCCCGCTCGTGCCGCGCTATCTTTTTACAGATTAGCGCGCCAAAACTACCGATGCCTCGCGCGTGCGACCGACCGCCACCGCCATTTCTTCCGACACCATCTGCAATCCCGAAAGCAACCCTTGCGAAGTCGCAAGCGACGTCTGAACACCATGCATCTCGCTGGTGACCTGCGATATGACATCGCCTTGCTTCTCGACAGCCACCGAGACAACAGCGACACGGTCCAGCATCGCTTTCATGTCCAGACGCAGGGCGGTCAATATGCGCACATTCTCGCTGACGCATTCGTCAAGATTGTCGATCCGTGCCTTGAGTTCGGGCGTGCCCCTTGCGCCGTCACGCACCGCATCCAGTGCATTTTCCATCGCGACGGCGGCAACATCGCCTTCGATCACCGTATCGAAAACATGATCGGCCACAGATTGCAATTCCGTCATCCGTTGGGCGCTTTCCTCAACGCATGACACCAACCGTCCGGCGATCATGCTGCTGGCTTCAAGATGAACCTGTGCCAGACGACATGCCTTGGCGACCCTTTCGTAATTCTGATCGAACTTGCACAAACTGCGGTCAATATCAATGAAGCTTGAATCAAGGGTCGTTTTCAAATCACCCAGCGAATGGACTTCGCCCGTGATATCGACAGCAAATTTGACAATTTTACGAACCGTGCCATCCGGGGCAAAGACCGGGTTATAGGTTGCCTCAAACCAGACCTCGTCACCGTCCTTTCCGACCCGTCTGAATTGCCGGGCGCTGTATTTTCCGTTGGCAAGAGATCGCCAGAATGCGCGGTAGTCGGCACTTTGAGCATAATCGGGTTCGACAAACATGCTGTGATGCAGGCCGACAATTTCTGCAAGTTCATATCCCATGATCGAAAGGAAATGGTGATTGGCCGTCAGAATATTGCCTTTCACATCGAACTCGACCACCGCATGGCTATGCTCAATCGCATCGACCTTGCCCTGCAGGTCAATAAGCTTTTCATGACGTTCGGTAACATCAACACCAAGCCGCATGATTGCGCTTACCGCTCCCTTGCAATCACGTATCGGACCATAGGTCTCCTCGACCCAGATAAGATCACCCTGTTTGGTCACACAGGGCAGAACAACCCGCTTGCTCTTTCCGGCGCGCAACTCGATCCAGCACAGATCATAGTCCGGTCCGTTGACCACCTCGGCAGGCAGAAACATGGAATGATGTTGCCCGACAACTTCGCCTTCGTCATATCCGGTCATCGCCAGAAATCGCTCATTGACCCTGATGATCCTGCCATTCAGGTCAAATTCAGCCACGGCGAATGACACATCAACAGCAGCATGCAGGTCATATGACAGATCATTGCGATCTTGCCCGATAGACGAAGCAACGGAATTCATGACGGCTCTCCCGGATTGTTGCCTGACGCAACGCTAAACATATTCGTTATCGTGAATATATTACCGGGATCGCGTCCCCACTATCCTCATATGGGGAGGACATCATACACTCGTATAGGGTGCAAATCCTTCGATGCCCAAAACAAAAAGGCATGGCGATTATCTGCCATGCCTCTTTTAATGGATCGCCGGAAAGAAGTTTTATTTCTCGACGAAAGCTTTCTCGATCACGAAGTGACCGGGTTCGTTCATATTGCCTTCCTTGCCGCCCCACTCGACCAGCATCTGGCGGGTATCAGCAATCATTTCCGGGTTGCCGCACAGCATGAAGCGATCATTTTCAAGGGTCGGCTTGGGCAGACCAAGATCATCATAAAGCTTGCCCGACTTCATGAGTTCGGTAATACGGCCCTGGTTCTTGAACTCTTCACGCGTGACGGTCGGATAATACAGAAGCTTGTTCTGCACATCTTCGCCGAAGAACTCGTTGTTCGGGAGTTCGCTATGGATGAATTCCTGATAGGCCAGTTCGCGAACTTCACGGCAACCATGCACAAGAATTACCTTCTCATAGCGCTCATAGGTTTCGTAATCGCGGATGACGCTCATGAACGGGGCCAGACCGGTACCGGTCGACAGCAGCCACAAATTCTTGCCCGGCAGCAGGTTGTCATGGATCAGGGTTCCGGTCGGCTTCCGCCCGACAAGGATCTTGTCCCCAACCTTGATATGCTGCAAGCGCGAGGTCAGCGGACCGTTCGGCACCTTGATCGAGAAGAATTCAAGCTCTTCATCATAGTTCGCGCTGACCATCGAATAGGCGCGCAGAAGCGGCTTGCCTTCTACTTCGAGTCCGATCATCGCGAACTGACCATTGATGAATCGGAATCCCGGATCGCGGGTGGTTTTGAACGTGAACAGAGTGTCAGTCCAGTGATGGACGTAAGTGACTGTTTCTTCGTTAAAATTGCTGGCCATAACGCTACATCAATCCGTTTCGTCTGTCTGTGTGTGGAACCGTGGCGGGAAACACGGAGTTTTATCCCGGCACGCATTCCATGCCAAGTTGGCGCGATTTAACATCAACTAACCGTATATCGCAACAAAACAATCCATATTTCTTGTCATTTTGTGTAATTTACATAAAACAATAAAAATTAAGTGTAGAATATTGTCTGACAATCAGGCACATTAGGCAGAACAGACCCGATTGACAAGCTTTTGGTCAGGTTAGATATACCCTGGCTTGCCTCGATACAATGACACATCTCAATGCGGTGACAGATGACTCGATCAACCGGCGAAATGTCTGATGCTCTGACCGTTCAGCAGATTGCAGATGCAATCACCAACGCCATCCGCGAAGGGCGTCTGGCCCCCGGACAGAGACTGACGGAAATTGACTTTGCCAAAAAACTTGATGTCAGTCGCCCGTCGGTTCGCGAGGCCTTTCGTCAACTGACCTCTGACGGATTACTGCATTCCCAACCCTATCGCGGGGTCAGTGTCCGGCACATGACACGGCGCGAAGTCGATGATCTTTTCACAGTTCGTGGTGCACTCGAAGGTTTGGCTGTTCGTCTGGCAACCCCCGCACTTGCCGGGGCGATATCCCCGCTTGAAGACATCCAGACCGCACTTGACGCCGCCGAGGCCAGCCGTGACCTGAATGCCATGTCCCGGCATAACCTTGCCTTCCATATGCTGTTTGCCGATGTCAGCAAGAATGAACTGCTGCGCGAACAGCTGCGCCGGATTGCCAATAACGTCTATTGGCTGCAATTCCGGGTTCTGGTGGCCGACGAAAAGGTTCTTGCCACCAACGCCACCCATCGCGACCTGCTTGAAGCGGTGCGCGCCAATGATCCCAAACACGCCGAGGCCATCATGATTGCCCATGTCGACCAGTCGCGGCAACTGGTTCAGGCGCTGTCTGACGATCACTTTGCCAACCCGCAAGCCGACTGATCGCCAATAGTCGGTGCCAAATACCGTCATCCCGGCACAACACGCAGGTGCAGCTTCCCTCGACCTGGCTTGCACGAACAGAAGTCGGCACTGGCGTGATCAGTAACAGGCTTCATGGCTAGCGCGGGCTGCCCGCAACACACCAAGTTTGACCGCCGGATGATATTTTGCACCTTGCTCCGGGCCTTCTTCATCTTTAATATTGTCTGACAATTTAAACTAACAATATCTCAGGAAGCGTCATGTCTGCCACCAAACACCTCACCACCGAATTTCAGCCCATCCCGCTGCCTGATTATCAGGAATACGACCTTGCCGAAATGCGCGCCCGCGCGCAGGCCTTTTATGATGAGATCAAAACCCGCCATACCGTGCGCGAATTTTCAGACCGTCCCGTGCCGCGCGATATCATCGAAACCTGTATTCGTGCGGCGGGTACTGCCCCCAACGGGGCCAACCATCAGCCATGGCACTTCTCGGTAATCGGCGATCCGGCAATGAAAAAGAAAATCCGCGCTGCCGCCGAGGAAGAAGAACGCGCCTTTTACGAAGGCCGCGCCGGTGAAGAATGGCTCGAAGCCCTCAAGCCGCTTGGCACCGATGACAGCAAGCCGTTTCTGGAAACCGCCCCTTGGCTCATCTGCATCTTTGGTGAACGCAAAAGTACCTCGGCCGATGGCAAGTTGCGCAAGAATTATTACGTCCCGGAATCGGTTTCCATCGCAACCGGCTTTCTGATCGCAGCCCTGCATCGTGCAGGCCTTGCAACCCTGACCCACACGCCAAACCCGATGAGCTTCCTGACCGAGATTTGCGGCCGCCCCGATCACAACAAGCCCTATATCCTGCTTGTCACCGGCTACCCGGCACCGGACGCCACCATCCCGGCCCATGCGACCGAGAAAAAGGACCTTTCGGAAATCGCGACATTCTTCTGATCATAATCCGGCCCGGTTTCCCCCCTCGTCGCACCACCCTACAGACAAAAAGCCCCGCAGAAATTGCGGGGCTTTTTGTCTGTAAGTTCCAGTTTGACTAGTGACCGATTGGCAGGACCAGCCGCACCCGCAAACCACCACCCGGCGCATCTTCAAGATGAACTTCACCGCCATGACCGCGTGCGGAATCACGTGCGATTGTCATGCCAAGACCAACACCGCCGGTCGCCTGATTTCGGGATTCCTCAAGACGGAAAAACGGTTTGAACACTTCTTCGCGCTTATCTGCCGGAATACCGGGGCCATCATCATCAAACACGATTTCATAATCCTGTCCGCGACGACCGGCCCGCACCGACAGATTGTTCGCATACCGACCGGCATTGGACATGATGTTGGAAACACAGCGACGCAATGATTGCGGGCGCAGGTCCATTTCCAGACTGTCTTCGATGTGAAGATCAATCTGTTGTCCGTCACGCAATGCCTCCCCGACCTGATCGGTCAGAAGTTTACCGATATCGGTCAGTTCCGCCTTCTCGCCTTCTTCACCGCGCGCGAATGCCAGATAGGCATCGACCATGCGCTCCATATCGATCACGTCCTGTTTAAGTGCGTCGATACCCGGCGATGATTGCTGCATGGCAAGTTCAAGTTTCATCCGCGTCAGTGGTGTGCGCAGATCGTGTGAAACACCGGCCAGAAGTGCTGTTCTTTGCGACAGGTGACGGACGATACGGTCACGCATCGACATGAACGAACTTGCTGCCATGCGGACTTCAGCAGCACCTTCGGGCTTGAAGTCACCGACATTGACACCACGACCGAACTGATCGGCTGCCTTTGCCAGACGCCGGATCGGGCGGACCTGATTGCGCATGAAGATCACCGCAACCCCATACAGGATCAATGCCGATCCCGCGATCCACATAAAGAAGATATAGGTCGTCGAACTGTAAAGACGCTTGCGCGGGGCGACGATTGAAATCACGCCCTCCTTGAACTGCACGCGAATTTCCAGCCTGCGGTTATCAAGATCAAGATTGAAATAGAACGGACGCTGCACACGCTCGGTCAGGGCAACAAACAATTCTTCTGACACCAGGCCAAGTGGCGGTTCGATTGTTTGTTCCTCAAGGATTTCATCTGGTTCGAAGGCGATATCAAGTTGCATATGCGCGCGCGCAGAATGCTGCAGCCAGACATAATGTTCCTTGTCGGGATATTCGCCGAGATAATCGATCACATAGGCAACGTCACCGGCAAGACCACGGCTCAGTTGACGGGCGACCGTGTCCCAGTGACGCTCGAAGAAAATCAGAACAGTGACGATTTGCAGCAGCAGCATCGGCGTCATCAGGATCAGCAACGACCGTCCCAGAAGGCCCGTCGGCATCAATGACTTGATCCGGCTATTTTGTTCACTACCCAACGTGCAATTCCCTGTTCAATTCATCGCTACTGACAAGACAGACGCCCTGATCAATCGGCATAAAGGACATAGCCCCGACCGCGTACGGTCTGCAAGTATCTTGGTTGTTTCGGGTCTTCTTCGAATTTACGGCGCAAGCGCGTGACTTGTACATCAATACTGCGCGAGGCAGCAGGATCAATCGCATTGCCGCTGATCATTTCATGAAGCTGTTCACGTGATGTCGTTTGCCCGCGGCGCTTGATCAGGGCGGCAAGCAAGGCCTGCTCGGCCGATGTCAGATAGACATGCTCCCCGTCGCGTTGCAGGTTCATCTTGGCCGGATCGAAACTGAAGCGACCAAAACACACAATCTCTGAGCCCGCAATCTCTGTGACTTCTTCGGCTGGTTCGGGCATTTCGCCGTACCGACGCAGGATGGCCTCGATGCGCAGAACAAGCTCGCGCGGCTCGAACGGTTTGGCAAGGTAATCATCCACCCCGGCTTCAAGTCCGGCGATCCGGTCTTCGGTTTCCGAAAGAGCCGTCAGCAAAAGAATGGGAACCCTGGACCCGGACTCACGCAGGCTGCGCGCCAGATCGACACCCTTTTCACCGGGCATCAGAACATCAAGAACAATCAGATCGAATTGCAATCCGGCCAGACTGGCACGTGCCTGTGCCGCATCGCGCGCAGCCGACACCGAGAACCCGTTTTCACCAAGATAGCGGCTTAACAGATCCCGCAGGCGATCATCATCATCGACCACCAGAATATGCGGCTGATCAACACCAGTCATTGCACGTCCCCAAAGACCGAAACCATTCTGATTAAATGACGAACAACTTGGCGATAAAGTGTTTCAAAAGCGTAAGGATCAAGACATCGGTACCTTGCAGACAAAAATAAAGTGCCCGGCATTTCGACCGCAAGGCACTTTATCTGATCTGGTCACTTAATCACTTATATCGCGATTGCCTGCCCCCGTCGGCGACAGCAGGCACAGACAGGCTGCGAACTAACCGGCGCGCTGGCGCAGCCCCGTGGGACCTTCATCAGCAAAGCGCTTGCGATCCTCTTCGCCCAGCATGCCAAGCATGACCTTGCGGAATCCCTCGACGGCTTCGGCACCGGCTTCGCGATAGGCCGCAGCAATCAGGGCGCGCTGTTTTTCGGTGAGTTCGCGTTCAAGCGCCTCACCCTTTTCGGTCAGGGTCAAAAGCCGCTGGCGGCGATCCTGCAAACCGGTTCGCTGTTCAATGAACCCTTCGCGCACCAGCTGGCTGAGCACACGTGACAGCGACTGTTTGGTGATTTTCAAAATCGACAACAGGTCGCTGACCGTAATTCCGGGGTTCCGGCTGACGAAATAGATGACCCGATGATGGGCCCGCCCGAAATTATATTGCTCAAGCATCTGGTCCGCGACCGCGGTGAAATCGCGATAGGCATAGAAAAGCAATTCAATGCCCTGCCTAAGCTCTTCTTCCCGCAGAAAAAGCGGATTGACTTTACGTGTAGAGATATCTGCCATGCTTATCCGTTATGTCAGTTATATTGACATATTAATCTATGAATGTTACTTCGACCAGACAAATAAGGACATAAAGTTACGTCCAGGAACGATTTTGAATTGGAATTTGGCAAATGACGACTCCGACCTTTGATAACCGTGATGGTTTTATCTGGTATAATGGTGAACTTAAACCCTGGCGTGAAAGCACTTTGCATGTGCTGAGCCACGCTGTCCATTATGGTAGTGCGGTTTTCGAAGGCGAACGTTGCTATAATGGCAAGGTTTTCAAACTGGCCGAACATGGCGAACGTCTGATCAAGTCCGGCGAAATTCTGGATATGAAAATCCCCTATGGCGCCAAGGAACTTGATGACGCGGTTATCGAAACCCTTGCAGCCAACAACATTACCGAAGGCTATATCCGTCGTATTGCATGGCGCGGCAGTGAGATGATGGGTGTTTCCGCCCAGACCACGCGCATCAATGTTGCGATTGCCTGCTGGGAATGGCCAAGCTATTTCAAGCCGGAAGAACGCCTGAAAGGTATTCGTCTTGATCTGTCGAAATGGGCACGTCCGGCACCGAACACCGCACCGACCAACGCCAAGGCAGCCGGTCTTTACATGATCTGCACCCTGTCCAAACACGAAGCCGAGCGCAAAGGCTATGCCGATGCCCTGATGCTTGATTATCGCGGTCAGGTGGCAGAAGCGACCGGTGCCAACGTGTTCTTCATCAAGGATGGCAAGATCCATACGCCAAAGCCCGATTGCTTCCTGGATGGCATTACCCGTCGCACCGTCATCGGCCTTGCGAAAGCACGCGGATATGAAGTCATCGAACGCGCCATCATGCCTGAAGAAATGGCAGATTTCGAAGAATGCTTCCTGACCGGCACGGCTGCCGAAGTCACCCCGGTGGCTGAAATCGGCCAGTACAAATTCACCCCGGCAACGGTCTGCAAGACCCTGATGGAAGACTATATGGCGCTGGTCCGTGGCGACAAGGCTGCGGTCGCTGCTGAGTGATTTATTTTTAATAATCACATCGATTATTAGATTTTGCCAAATAATCAACCCGGTCCACAGGACCGGGTTTTTTATTGCCTGCGCGCAAAGCGCATGGCTAAGTCACTTTCAACCGCCCTGCGCACCGTCCAAGGTCGAAATCCATGCCCCAAAAGTCTGATGATTTAAAACCCGATCATCAATTGCTCTATCAGACCCACTCGCCCTTTGCCCGCAAAGTGCTGGTCTTTGCCATCGAGGCGGACCTGCAACAGCGCATCGAGGTCATCCATCACGAAACCAGCCCGACCAACCGCAATGATGCGATCTTTGCCACCAATCCGCTGGGCAAGGTGCCGGTTCTGGTGCTGCCTGATGGCATGACACTTTATGATTCACTGGTGATTTGCGACTATCTTGATCGCCTGCATAAGGGTCGAAAACTGATCCCGCACAAGGCACCAAAACGGCTGCATGCCTTGCGTTTGCATGCTTTGGCGCAAGGCATGTGCGATGCAGGTGTGCTCCTTCGCTGGGAAACCGCACGCCGCCCGGAACCTTTGCGCTATCCCCCGCTGGCAGAGGGGCAGAAGACCAAACTGATCGAAACATTCGATTATCTCGAAACCAGTCTTGATCCTAAGCACCCGATCACGATTGGCCATATTGCGCTGGCCACCGGGCTGGAATGGATCGAATTTCGCGCGTTGGCCGATTTCAAAACCGGCCGCCCGAAGCTTTCGCAATGGTATGAGGAATTCGGCACCCGTCCCTCGATGGTTCAAACCCGCTATAGCGGCCAGACCCATGACTAGGGTGTTTCGCTGATAAATATCTGCAAAATAAAACCTTTTAAATCCTCATACAATATAGCCCGCTATCGAAGTGATCAGACCTGATCATAAAGATGCGGGCCACAATGGCGACAGGATCGTACGGTCAAAAACCGCAAGATCCGCATTTGAACTGCCCTGAAATGACGCAAGCGCAGCAAATCCGGCCCGCATCCTCATTACAAGGATTGATGCTCTTTTGTAGTAATCATCCTTTATTTGAGATAAAACCCTGAACTACATAATAAGAAATGTATATGAGGGAGCCATGCGGTTCAGGCTGTTCTTCGGGATCATTGCCGCATTGTTTTTCGTCGATGGTTTCGGTGCGGATGCCCGATCATCGGAGCAAAAACGCACCATCAGGATTCCAGTCCAGCAGGCAGACCTGGATGGCCTGAATGACTGTATCCTCAGTCGTTCCGACGATTGCCGCAAATGCCGGCAACCAAACCAGTCGAACCTGTCACTTATGAATTATACGCTGCTTCGCGAAGCGCTGTCAGAAGGCGGCTTCGAGGCAGAGGTCCAACCGGTGCACTCCCCGAATTCAGAGCGCAGCCGCAAAATGATCCTGTCGGGTCAGGCGGATATCAAGACCGACTGGATATTCAACATCTCGGTCGATGAAGGCGCCCTTCAAACCGAACCGGTTTTTCTGTCCGGTGAAATTGAAAAGGGCCTTTATGCCCGCCGCAATTTGATTACCCCGGATCGCCAGTTGAACATTCAGGACATCCGAAACTTGCGTGCTGTGGGCATTCGCAGCTGGCGACTGGACTGGCAGGTTCTTGAAAGCCTGTCGCTGGCAAGCCTGAGCACTGCGGCAACCACCAAACAGATGTTTGCGCTTATTGATGCGGGACGTGCCGATTTTACGTTGCTTGAGTTCTCGTCACAGGAAGACATGGGGCGGCAGGTTGACGGCATCTGGCTTTACCCGATCCAGGGCGTCAAAATATCGCTGCCCGCGACACAGCATTTCATGGTGTCGGCCAGCCTGAGGGATTCGGGCATGGTTGTCGACGCATTGAACCGGGGCATCAAGAGACTGCGCGAAAGCGGCTTTATCCAGCGCTGTCTGGTCAATAGCGGCGTCATCAATCCGGCGGTTGCTTACTGGCAGACGCTGAACGCAACAGCATCAGAAACGATCACAAAACAGGCCCCGACCGTTTCGACACAGTAAGCCCCTTCACCATATCCGATCTTATCGCGTGAAAGCGGTGAACCGGTTACGGCCACTTTGCTTCGGGCGGAAGCGACATCAGAATGGCTTCGGTGTTGCCACCGGTCATCAGGCCAAAGCGCGTGCCACGGTCATGGAGCAGGTTGAACTCGACATAGCGGCCGCGTTTGACCAGCTGGGCCTGACGTTCCTCGTCGGTCCAGGATTTGTTGTAATGGCGTGCGACCAGTTTCGGATAGATATCGCGAAACGCCTTGCCGACATCCTGGGTAAAGGCAAAGTCCGCGTCCCAGTCGGCATCAAGATAATCATAGAAAATCCCGCCCACACCGCGCGGTTCATTGCGGTGCGGCAGCCAGAAATATTCATCGCACCACTTTTTGAAGCGATCGTAATAGTCATCGCCATGGGCATCACAGGCAGCTTTGAGCGCCCCGTGGAAATCGGCGGTATCGGTTTCTTGCGGGAAGACCGGTGTCAGGTCAGCCCCACCGCCAAACCATGCCTTGGTGGTGACGATATGGCGGGTATTCATGTGCACGGCAGGCACATGCGGCGAACAGGGATGGGCGACCAGTGATATGCCCGCTGCCCAGAAATTGGGGTTTTCCGCCGCACCGGGAATTTCGGCCCGGAATTTTTCGGAAAACTCACCATGCACGGTCGAAATATTGACCCCGACCTTTTCAAACACCCGGCCCTTCATGACCGACATTTCGCCGCCGCCCTCATTGGTGCCGCGTTCCCAGACCGTGCGTTCAAACCGACCAGCCGGTCGATCAGAGAGCGGCCCGGTATAGCTGTCTTCCAACGCCTCGAAACTCGCACAGATATCATCGCGCAACTGACGGAACCATGCCTGTGCGGTTTTCTTGCGCGTTTCAATCAGGGTTGCGTCTGTGCTGCTCATTGCGTCCTCTTTGGAAAACTGTTGGTCTGACGGAGCGCCTCGCCCAGCGTCATCGCGGTTGCCATCGCCACATTGAGCGACCGCATTTCGGGCTTCATCGGGATCACCACGCGGGCATCGACATAATCATGCACCGGATCAGGCACCCCCTTGCTTTCGGAACCCAGCATCAGAATATCGTCAGCGCGAAATTCAAAATCGCAATAGGGTTCCGCCCCCTTGGTGGTCAGCAAAACAAGGCGACCGGGAACCGTGCCGTTGTCGCGTGCTTCAACGAAGCTGCGCCAGTCGGCATGGCGTATATAATCGGCCTTGTCGAGATAATCCATCCCGGCGCGTTTGAGTGCCGCCGAGGTCAGCAAGAACCCGCAAGGCTCAATGATATCGACAGGCAACCCGAAACAGGCCGCCATCCGCAGAATGGTGCCGGTATTTTGCGGTATGTCGGGTTCAAATAAACAGATTCTCATGGTGCCTGTCGTTATCGGAAAGTGGCCCGGCCGGTTCGGACCATTATCGTATGAATGATCACGACCTTTTACCCCAATTAGACAGGAAGTCGCCAGAAATTGACGGCAATTAATCGCAACCATGCCCGCAGCCCGACTTTCCGGAAGTCTTTGGTCCAGCAGCAGCTGAAAGCATCGGGGTGAATGGACAGCCCCGCGCCGGTAAAACTTTATAATCCGGTTCAATGGTGTTTCAAACCCGATGTATTTTCGGTATCTTCGGGGATGAATTTCAAAGACGGGTCGAACCGTTTTTTCAAGTATCCCGCCTTGCCGTATTCAGGATGTCATATCTGTGCAGGAACCCCACTTTGACCTTAACTGGGATGATTTGAAGCATCTTCTGGTGCTGTCGCGTGAAGGAACCTTGTCGGCGGCAGCCCGGGTTCTTGATACATCGCGTGTGACGGTCAAGGCCCGGATTTCAAATCTTGAAAACAGCATGGGTGTTCGACTGTTTTCCCAGGACAAGTCGGGCTATAAACTGACCCGCGACGGGCGCGATCTGGCCAGCTATGCCGAGGAATGCGAACGCCAGTTGCGTCTTGCCTTTGCCAAGCAAAACAGTCCATCTGCGCCGCGTCTTAAAATCCGTGTCGGTGTGGTTGAGGGTATTGGGAACGGCTATCTGGCGGAAAAACTTTCCTGGTGGCTGCGTGGCCAGAATATTGATTTCGAACTAGTTTCATTGCCCAAACAGGCCCGGATCACCAACCGTGAAGCCGATATCTGTGTAACCCTTGAAGAACCCGAAGGCGAAAATACGATCAAGAAGGTTCTGACCCCCTACACATTGGGGATCTATGCCAGTGAAGGTTATATCGCCGAACACGGGCCACTTAAGGGATCGCAGGATGTGCTTGATCACATGTGGGTCGGCTATGTCCGCGACCATATTTTTTCCCAGACCCTGAATTACCACGAAGAACTTTCACCAAACCTGAAATATGCGTTTCGCGGCACAAGCATGGTGTCGCAGCTGTTTGCGACTTCGGCCGGGCTCGGACTGGGGATTTTCCCGATTTACCTGATTTCGGAATTCAATCTGATCCGGGTCTGCCCGGAAATAGCGTTTGCACGCAAATACTGGATTTCGTCGTCAAGCGACTTGCACCGTTTCCCGGGTCTGATGTCGGTCTGGAAGTTTCTGCTTGAGACCTGCCAGAAAGACCGGCGGCTGTTTTACGAAGAAAACTAGCGGGGCCGGATTGCTCCGGCCCCGCCTGTTTTTCACATCGACACGTCTTGGCAGTCCTATTGCGCGTAGATCAGATCGGGTAGCCACAAGGTGATCCATGGCACATAGGTGATCAGGATCAGGGCAACGATCATGATTGCGATGAAGGGCAGGCAGCCCCGCAAGACATCGCGCAACGACATCTTTGAAACACCCATCGCCACAAACAGGTTCAACCCAACCGGCGGGGTGAGCATGCCCACCGAGAAGTTCACAACCGTGATCAGGCCGAAATGCACCGGGTCAATGCCAACCTGGGCTGCAATCGGCTGAAGCAGCGGCGCGAGAACGATGATGGCGGATGCGCTATCAAGGAAGAAGCCGGTCACCAGCATGACGATATTGAACAGCGCAGCAACGGTGAAGGGATCACTTGTGTTGCTCAGAACCTGTGAGGACAGGCTGCCCGGTGCGCCGGTAATGGTCAAAAGCCAAGAGAATGCCGATGCACCCGCGGTAATCAGAAGCAGGGTGGCTGCAATCGCACCTGATGATTTCAGGATGCTTTTAAGTTCGGCAAGACCGATCTGCTTGTAGATTACCGCACCGACGAACCAGCCATACATGCAGGCAACAGCCGCGGATTCAGTCGGGGTAAAGACACCGGAATAAATGCCGCCCAGAAGCAGGAAGGGCAAACCAAGGCCCCATGCCGAACGTTTGACGGCAAGAAGGAAGGCCGCACGGGTCGGGAAATCCTGACGGGGATAGCCGCGCCGGATGGCAAAAATCACGCAAGCCGCAATCAGAAGAGCCCCAATCAACAGAGCCGGGCCAACACCACCGGCAAACAGCTTGCCGACCGACGCGCCGGTGACGGACCCATAAATGATCAGACCGATGCTGGGCGGAACAATCGGGCCCAGCGTCCCTGCCACAGTGATCAGACCGATGGCAAAGAAGCGATCATAGCCCGCGGCAACCAGTGCCGGGAACATGATGCTGCCAATCGCAATCACGGTTGCCGGGCTTGATCCCGAAATCGCCCCGAAGAACAGGCATGACAGGACAGTTGCCGCAGCAATCCCGCCCGGAATCCAGCCAACCAGTACGGTTGCCAGATCGACCAGACGCTGGGACAAGCCACCAATACGCATCAGTTCGGATGCGAGAATGAAGAACGGGATGGCCATCAGCGAGAAATTGTTCATGCCTGCGAACATGCGCATCGGAACAATCACCGGATCAAATGGCCCCCAGAAACCGACGGCGACAACAACGGCAAAGGCCAGTGCCGCGAAGATCGGAAGGCCAAATAGCAGAAGGCCCCCGAATGAAAGCAAGAGTCCTGATAACATTATTCTTTTGCCCTGATAGAAACCGGAATTCAGCTGTTTGCGGGTGCAACCTACATGGCGCGCAGGTTTTCTTCGGATGCCGCGATCTGTTTGCCTTGCAGTAACTGTGCAAGCGCATAGCCATAGCGAAACAGCGACAGGAAACCGGAAACGGGAATGATTGCGTAAACGGCTGAAACGGGGATGCGCAGTGCGGGGGACAACTGACCACGTTCAAGCGTGTTCAGGAAAAGTTTGCCGCCGAAATAGACCAGAGCGAGTGCAAACAAAATCCCCAAGGCAATGGCGATGATCCGAAGGACAGGGATATATCGCGCCGGAACGATGGCATCGAGAAGATCAACCGAGATATGGCTGCCAAGACGGATGCCGATGCTGATGCCGACAAAGCTCATGACGATGATCGCATAGAGCACAACTTCCTCGGCCCAGTAAAGCGGGGCACTGAAGACATAGCGCATGACCACCTGAAGAAATGTCAGGCAAATTGCGACAGCCATCAGAAAGATCATGGATCCGTCTTCGAGGCGGGCAAGGGCCTTGTCAAATTTTTCGAACATTTTGCCGTCCCATTGTCAAAAACCGACTTGCAAGATTGCAGTCTTGCAAGTCGGCCCATCATTTCGAAATGTGCAGATTACTTGGGACCTGCGCCGGTAACTGCATAAATGGAATTGATCAGTTCCGGTGTAACTACATCGGCAAAGGCCTTATGGACAGCGAAACTGCCTTTGATGAAGGCATCCTTTTCAGCATCCGTCAGGCGATGGACTGCGATGTCCGAGCTGATTTTGGAAAGCTGTTCTGCCTCATACTCGTTGGTGAGCTGACGAGCAAGGTCGCGGGCATTGTCGAAGGCGGTCACAACGACGGCACGCAGATCATCAGGAAGCGAGTTCCATGCGTTCTCGCTCATGACTGCGGCATAGCCGTGATAGGCATGTGACGACAGGGTCATGTATTTCTGAACTTCATAGAATTTCATCGCAACGATATTGGCGATCGGGTTTTCCTGACCATCAACAACGCCAGCCTGAAGACCGCCGTAAACTTCGGCAAAGGCCATTGCCGTCGGGTTTGCACCCCATTCGTTGTACTGGGTCAGGATGACCGGTGCCTGCATGGTGCGCATCTTGATGCCGGCAAGGTCTTCGACCGCAGTGATTTCGCGAACATTGTTGGTGATGTTACGGAAACCGGCACCCCAGAAGTTCACGCCATGCATGCCGTGCTGATCAAGGGTATCAAGGATCGAACGACCGACTTCGCCATCAAGAACCTTGACCATCATTTCTTCGCTCGGAAGGATGAAAGGCAGGTCAAGAACCTGAAGTTTCGGTTCGAAGTTGCCCAGGGTCGCGGTCGGCGGAATTGCGATCTGGACCAGATCATTTTGCAGCTGTTCGATGATGTCGACATCGCCACCGAGGCCGCCAGCCGGGATCACATTGATCTCGATGCGGCCATTGGATTTTTCTTCGACTTCTTTTTCGAATGCGCGTGCGGCCTTACCGTTCGGGGTATCTTCCATAAGAACATGACCGAAGGTAAAGGTGAATTCCTGAGCCATGGCCTGGCTACCGAAACCGGCCATTGCGATTGCAGCAAATGCCGCAAATTTGAACTTGCTGTTCATTGGTGCCTCCGTTCTGATAATTATCTGGTTGGTACAGGTTGTTCGACAAGTTTTCGACCCCGAAGACGATCTGCCATCAGGGGATAATTGGCGCGTGCCTCGATGAGATCGCTCTCAAGCAGTTCGGCCCGAATGGTTTCGGCGGCGAACTGTCCGGCCTGTGCGAGAATGCCACTGTTGGGGGAGACGATCTGGCTCAGGCCAAGGCGTTCCCAGGTCCCGACTTTCTTGCCGAGATCGAGGAAGCCGCAGGCATTGCACGAAACCACAAATGCCTGGTTCTGAATGGCGGTAACGGTCGGAACCGTTTCCCAGAATTTCTTTTTGGTGACCGGGTCCCCTGCGCCGCCTTTGGCGCCGCCCGACCAGAAGGAAGAGGTGACTGCAAGAATTTCTACACCCTGTCTGAAATGTTCCAGTGCAACTTCAGGGAACAGGGTTTCATAGCAGATCACGATCCCGATCTTGCCTAGCGCACAGTCAAAGGTCGTGCGGTTGTAATCCGGGGTGTAATACAGCTTTTCAATGCCGGGGAAGAAACATTTGCGGGTGACACCGACGATGCCTTCCGGTCCGATCAGGGCGGCACTGTTATAAATGGTGCCGACGATCGAAGAACGTTCATTGAAGCCAACGACCGTATAGATGCCAAGAGTCTTTGCGGCCTCGGCAACTGCCTTGAGCTCCGGACCATCAACGTCAACGGAACCCTCGTTCCAGAGCCGTTTCAGACCGCCTTCTTCATGTTTGAAAAAGCTGGTCAGGTTGGCTTCGGGAAACACGACAAGATCGCTACCGTTTGATGCCTCGACCTGCATCTGGTTGAGAATGAAAGCAAGATTCTCGGCTATACCACCCAGTTCGACGGGCTGGTGTTGCACCGCGCTTGCTACGACCTTGCTTTGCATGAAGTTCTTACCCTTTGCCTGACAGTTTCCTCGAGGGAGCACTTTGCTCCTGCTTGTTGCGGAAACATTACGAGGCGACAGGAAGGGCGCATAGGTGGGCCAGGCTTGCGCTATATGTAAGAAAACTTACACCTTTGCGACATCCGCCGGAATCAAGGCCTGTGACGCATCCTGACAGTCAACATCGACCGACACGTCGCCTTGAATTTCCGGAAACAAAAACATCGCGTTCGCATGACTGGAAAGTTCCGGGAGGATTCGACCGGTCGCAGGATGACGAATCAGATCGGGAAGGACAGATAATTACCCTTTAACCGCCCTATTAGACTTTTTTGGAATAAGAAAAACCAAAGCAGTAAACCATTGGTTCGTAAAAGGCAGGATACCCGCATTTACGCTAGGTTTTACAGATTTGTGCACTGCAAAACCATATGATCTTATTGAATGCAAACAAATTGCAACTCCAAGTTCTCCTTAACAAACCCGATTTTTGTTAGTATGACGGACCAGAAACAGGGCTAGAGGCTTTTAGCGACTTCATTGTTTGATTTTCATCAAGGGAAATCAGGCAGGGATGTCCTAAGTCTTGCTTTTGGCAATCCACATGCCTGTTTTGGGGGCAGAAAGAGGGATAAATTATGTCGCAAACGGTGCATTCTTCCGGCGATCACCAGCCGGACGAGAACCGCAGGGATTTCCTGACCTTGGCGACCACAGCTGTCGGTGTCGTTGGCACCGGCGTCGCGTTGTGGCCGTTCGTGGACAGCATGAACCCGTCCAAAGATGTTCTCGCACTTGCCTCGGTCGAGGTTAATTTGGCCAACATCGCGGTTGGTCAGGCAGTCAAGGTTATGTGGCGAGGCAAACCGGTCTTTATCCGCCATCGTACCGAACGCGAAATCAATGAAGCCAACGAGGTTGCATTGAACGAGCTCGTCGATCCACAAGCCGACGATGCACGTGTCGAAAAGAAGGAATGGCTGATTGTTGTCGGCGTATGCACCCATCTGGGCTGCATCCCGATGGGCACCGCCACCGGGGAAGCCCGAGGCGATTATGATGGTTGGTACTGTCCGTGCCATGGCTCGCACTATGATACGTCGGGCCGTATCCGCCGTGGTCCTGCGCCGAAGAATCTCGAGGTGCCGACCTACACCTTCCTCACCGACACATCCGTCCGTATCGGCTAAGGAGCTGTATGATGAGCGCACCTCAATGGAATAACAAAGTGGTGAAATGGGTTGATGACCGTCTTCCGGTAATCTCCATGTTGCACCATTCCGCCTATGAATATCCGACCCCGAAAAACCTGTCCTATATGTGGAACTTTGGTTCACTGGCAGGCTTTGTTCTGGTGACCATGATCCTTACCGGGATTTTCCTGGTGATGAACTATACCCCCCATACCAGCATGGCGTTTGAGTCTGTCGAACGTATCATGCGCGATGTGAACCATGGCTGGCTGATCCGCTATATTCACATGAATGGCGCATCGATGTTCTTCATCTGCGTCTTTATCCATATTTTCCGTGGCCTGTATTACGGGTCATACAAAGCACCGCGTGAAATGCTGTGGTGGATCGGTATCCTGATCCTTCTGGCAATGATGGCGACTGCCTTCATGGGCTATGTCCTGCCGTGGGGCCAGATGTCGTTCTGGGGTGCGACGGTTATTACCAACCTGTTCTCTGCCTTCCCGATCATTGGCGATCCGCTGGTGACCTGGCTCTGGGGCGGTTTCTCGGTTGATAACCCGACACTGAACCGGTTCTTCTCGCTGCACTATCTGATGCCGTTCGTCATTCTGGGCCTTGTTGTCCTGCATGTCTGGGCACTGCATAGCGTGCGTTCGAACAACCCGACCGGCGTTGAAATCAAAACCCCGCAGGACAGCATTCCGTTCCATCCGTACTACACGATCAAGGATCTGTTCGGACTGGGCGTGTTCCTGATCTTCTTCTGTGCGTTTGTGTTCTTTGCACCGGATTACCTTGGCCACCCGGATAACTACATCCCGGCCAACCCGCTGGTAACCCCGCCGCACATCGTGCCGGAATGGTACTTCCTGCCGTTCTATGCGATCCTGCGCTCGATTGACTTCACCATCCTTGGCATCCCGGCAAAACTGCTTGGCGTTCTTGCGATGTTTGCGTCAATCGTCATCCTGTTCGTTATTCCGTGGCTTGATACCTCGAAGGTTCGCAGCTCGAAATTCCGTCCGGTTTACAAATGGTTCTTCTGGCTGTTTGTGATTGATACCTTCATCCTCGGCTATTGCGGGGCGAAGGCACCGGATGACTATTTCATGGGAATTCCGGGTCTTAAGGTGATCGTGATGGGCCAGCTTTCGACGCTGTACTACTTCGTGCATTTCCTTGTGGTGATGCCATTGGTCGGGAAGCTTGAACGAACCAAACCGCTTCCGGCAAGCATCAGTGAGTCTGTTTTGAAGGAGGGTGCAAATGCGTAAGTTCGCACTGACCGCAATTGCTGCCGCCTTCGCGGTAACCGCATTCACCGGAACTGCAGCCAGGGCTGCCGGGGATACCCCGGTACCTGCGGCACAGGACTGGAGCTGGCAGGGTCTGTTTGGCACCTATGACCGTGCCCAGCTGCAACGCGGTTTCCAGGTCTATAAAAACGTTTGTGCGGGCTGTCACAGCCTGCGGTTCATTGCCTTCCGTAACCTTGAAGGCATTGGATTTAACGAAGACCAGATCAAGGCGATCGCAGCGGAATATGACATTGAAGACGGTCCGAATGATGATGGTGACATGTTCACCCGTCCGGGCAAGCCGTCCGACTATTTCCCGTCCCCGTTCCCGAACGAAAAGGCTGCTGCTGCTTCGAACGGCGGGGCAATTCCGCCCGATCTTTCCCTGATGACCAAAGCCCGTGTGGCAGGCCCGGATTATGTTTTCGCCCTGCTGACCGGCTATGAGGAAGAAGCCCCTGAAGGCTTCGACCTGTCAGACGGGAAGTCTTACAACCATTATTTCCCGGGCCACCAGATTTCCATGGCGCCGCCGCTTTATGACGAAGCGGTCGAATATAGCGATGGAACACCGGCGACCCTGGAACAGCATTCGCGCGATGTTGTTGCCTTCCTGAACTGGACGGCACAGCCGGAACTTGAAGCACGCAAGGAACTTGGCCTGCAGGTCATCCTGTTCCTGATCGTTCTGACGGCGATGCTTTATGCGCTGAAACGCAAAATCTGGCGCGATATCGAACATTAAGTTCGATCATCACGGCGACGCTTAAAAACAGGCCACCTGATTTCAGGTGGCCTGTTTGTTTTTGCGCATCTGATACGCGTTCATCAGGATTGACCCATTCACAAGCTTCGCATTGAATAGCTGCAATATTCATTACTGTTACCGGCTTGATCAGGAACCCGCACCGCCATGACCATTGATCAGTTTGCCTTGTATTTCCTTGCCGTTTTTGTTGCCACCCTGACGCCTGGCCCTGCGATCATGCTGGGGATCACCAACAGCATCCGCCATGGCGTGCGTGCATCTGTCATCGGGGCATTTGGCTGTGTGACAGGTACGGGACTGATGGGGCTTTTATCGGCCCTTGGTCTTGGCGCACTGATCATGACGTCGGGCACGCTGTTCATGATCATTCACTATGTCGGGGCGGCCTATCTGATCTGGCTTGGCATCAAGTTCTGGCGTGAAAGCCGCCTGCCCGCCGTCGAGAATGCCATCACCAATAGCCTGAAACGGACACCAGGGGCACTTCGCCTTTATGTACAGGGCTTCATTGTTTCGGCCAGCAACCCGAAGGCCATTGCGTTCTTTACCGCCCTGTTCCCCCTTTTCATCGATCATGATGCACCATTGGCATCGCAGTTTGCGATCATGGACACGACCTTTGTCGTCATGTCGTTTTCATCAATTGTCGGATATTCGATGTTTGCCGCGCGGTCGCGCAAATTCCTGACCGGAAATGGCAAGAAATGGTTCCAGCGCATTTCGGGCAGCATCTTTGTCAGCTTCGGGATCGGGCTTGCGGCCTCGGCACGCTAGGCCGGACATACCGGGTCGAACATATTGGGTCGGGCACGCTTCGCACTGGTCAGCCCCTTGCCTTTGGCCTAATAGGCGAAATAGTCGACGACCAGCCGGTCGATTTCGCCGCTGTCGCGCATTTCAGCCAGAACCGTATCAAGGGCATCGGCAAAGGCATCGCGATATGGCCAGCGATTTTGCGGGTCCGGTCCATAGGCGACAAAGCCGAATTCCTGGCCGATGATCGCGGTTTCGTTAAACAGACGGGCCAGGTCGCGATCCACATCAAGCTCGCGCATCCCCGCCAGAATGGCCATGCGTTCATTGACATAACAATCGACCCGCCCGGCCATCAGAAAGCGCAGATTGCTGGCTGTGGTGTTGGCTTCTTCCAGCGTGATGTCGCCAGCATCAACCATGGCAAAGAAGTCGTCACCCGCCAGTCGATAACCGGCATTATTGGCAAAGCTTGCGCCTTTGAAATCATCGGGGAAGATGCCCAGTTTGTGGCTGCGCGCATAATCATTACTGCAAAGTGCCACCACGGTTTCTGCCAGGATCGGGATCGAATAGCGTTCGATCCAGTCACGTTCCTGACGCTGATAGGGCGGGAAGAACGCCATGATTTCCCCGTTTTCAAGCAGGTCCATCCCCCGGCGAAACGGCACATTGACGATTTCAAGTTCATATTGCGGAAGACGCGCGACGGCCTCGCTCAGAATACGGGTATAGATGCCAGCAGGTCTGGCACCGTCCAGAAAGGCATAGGGGATATTGTTGTCTTCGCTATAAAGCGTGATCTGCAATTTGTCCTGGGCATGAACAATCGAGGCAGACAAAACTGTCAGCGACAGGATCAATGCATATGAGACCCCGCCGATAAACCGTTGATGCGGTTTATGGATGTGCAAGAGATGACAAAAGCGACCTAAATCCATTCCGGTATTCTCAGCGTTTTTTGGAAATCCTTCCGGGGGAATAAATTAGAACAAATGAAACTACTGTGTTCACCGTCACTTTTTGCGCGTTTTTTTGTGCGATGCGTCCATGAAAGTCACATCGCAGGCGGCGGGACTAGGCGCGGTCCTTTTCGGCGGCACTGCCATCACGCCAGCCATCACGTCTGTCATGCCCCCTGTCATGGCCCCTGACATCGCTGCGGTCATCAGTGGCAGCACCCGACGGATCACAGCTTAGCCTGGCGGTTTCATCGGTGCGATGCTGATGATTGCCCTCGGCCGGGCGGAGCGGCGGCACGGTCACGGGGATATGCACCAGACGGCGTTTGCGCGATGGCGTGCCGCTGCTGGCGTAAAGCTGTTTGCCGGCCTCGACAATCGAGACCCCGGCAAAGGCCTTGAACAGGCGTGATCCGATATTTTCAAACAGCTGCGACCAGCGCAGGAACAGACGGCGCTGGGTCGGCGGCAGGAACAGCGCGCGGCTGTGCTGTATGGGCAGGAACATGTTCTCGCGCATCAGGTTTTGCAATTGTGACACGCTATAGGGATGACCATAGCCAAAGGGCGTCTTTTCCGACCAGGACCAGAGCGAGCTTCGGTTCGGGGTCACCACAATAATCCGGCCATTGGGGGTCAATACGCGCCAGCATTCGCGCATCAGGCGGCGCATGGAATCGGAATGTTCGACCAGATGAACCAGAAGGATGCGATCAACCGAACTGTCGGGCAGCGGCAACATGGTTTCTTCGGTCAGCGCGACCCGGTTTTCTTCGTCGACCGGCCAATGCACGCAGCCCTGACGGCCTGGCATGAAGGCCATGACGCGTTCGGCCTCACCAATGAAGGGGCGCAGATAGGGTGTTGCATAACCAAAACCAAGGACGCGCATGCCGCGCACATCCGACCACATCACGCGCAAACGCCTGCGGATCAGTCGCCGGGCGGCTTGCCCGGTACTGCTGGCATAAAAGCGGTGAAGATCAACGACATCCTGAGGCATGACTGGACTTTAGCACCCTATCGCCCCCGACGGAAACAGCTTTGAAACGCAGATCTTCTTAGACTGTCAGAAAGTTTGCGCGTCGCGTGATGTCGAAAATAGGTGAAATTGGTACGACGTCAATTGACCTTTTTGTTATCATCGCCGGGCGCGCGCCGAAGGGAACGTGTTGCACCCTCAGGCTAAACGGGAACGAAGTGCGTCCAAGGTGATATGCCCCTTGAAGGCACCACTGCCCGCCGGTTCTTCGCCTTTCTCTATTGCCGTTGCGAAAATAACCGCCGGATCATTGGCCAGTTTTTTTAGATAACAGGCAAGATGCGGATACTCCTGCTCCAGATCAAACAATTGATGGTATTGAATCCAACGCCCAATACCAGAGAGATAGGCATCCGCGATACTGCGTTGTCCCCCACCCAACAACCATTCCCGGTCGGCAAGCAGTCCATTCAAATAAGTACAACCCTTGACGACAGCTTTTTGCCCGATGGTTCTCAGCAATGCTTTTTGCGCATCATCCAGATCTTCCATTTCGTAAGCCACCCATAACGGGTTGAATGCCGAGAAAAAGTCGGTATTCAAATAGGCCAACATTTCGGTCAGGCGATCATCCTGCATACTGCCGCCCGCTGCCCCCAAGTTAGCTGACGCGTTACGGGCCGCGAGATGTTTCAAAATAGCCATACTCTCGGTCAGGGTCTCTCCTGATTCGAGCAACAGCGCAGGTGTCTGAAATTGTGGGTTTATTTTGGCATAGAGCGGGTTCCAAGGATGCTCCATCATTTCCACGCGAGACAGGCGATAGGGTTTCCCCAACCACTCTAGCGCCACGATTGATCCAAATGAGCAACCCGCGGGCACGCCGTAAAAAAGCACGAGTTCCATAATCCATTCCTCGGTTGTGTTTATCAAAATTCACGTCGATTGCGAGAAATGAAGTATATTTTTGTGGACGATAGATCGGTAGACTGAGATATGTAGACATATCGTCCACAAATGAAGACTATGAAATGCTGAACCTCAATGATCTGTATGTTTTTGTACATGTTGTGGACCATGGAGGGTTTGCCGCTGCCGCGCGTCAGATTGACTTACCCAAGTCGACGCTCAGCAAGCGGGTGGCGGAACTTGAAAAGACCTTGGGTGTACGTTTAATTCACCGTACTTCGAGAAGCTTTGTGCCTACCGAAATCGGGCGAGATTTTTACCGGCATGCCGCCGCTATGCTTATCGAAGCTGAAGCAGCCGAGAATTTGGTCAAGGGTCGCCTTGCCGAACCCAGCGGCTTGGTACGCATTACTTGTTCAGTGCCCACAGCACAAATTTCGCTGGCGAACCTTCTTCCGACGGTGGCTCAAACCTATCCGAAGGTTGAACTGGAATTACACACTACTGACCGATTCGTCGATATCATACAGGAAGGGTTTGATATCGCGGTGCGTGATCACTTCCGACCGCTACCAGACTCTGATTTGGTACAGAGAACGATTGGGTCCGACCCCGTTTATCTGGTCGCGGCACCAAGCTACCTGGAAGAGTATGGTGTTCCTGCAAATCCAGAAGACATCTCTGATCACAAGGGTTTGCTGATATCGCGTACGGCCGAAAAATGGACGCTGGCAAACGAAAAGGGGGACGTCGTCGAAGTCCAACCAATAAGAAACTTTGCTGCTGATGAATCAACCGTGCTGTTGCGAACCGCCAGTGCCGGATTGGGCATCACCTGTTTGCCGCAAAAAGTTTGCCAGAAAGAGCTGGACCGAGGCGAACTGATACGGATACTCCCCGAGTGGAACGCAGGAAAAGTACTTACAACCTTACTGGTCCCTCATCGTCGGGGCCAACTACCGTCTGTGCGTGCCGTGTGCGATATACTCGCCGAGCAGGTTAATTTGAGGTCACTTCGGCCAACCTCCCCATTGCCTTTCTGATGTCGGCTTCTTTGGCGCATTGAGTATCGTCATCGCAATGCCGTTCATGTTTTGCCCCGCAGCGTAAGCAATTGCGCGTTTCTAATCGTTCGATGATTGTTTCAGGACAGTGGTTGCTGCTAGTCTTGATCCAACACAGCAATTCCAGTTTCGAGGTACGCCATGGCCGCGGGCGAAGTGATCGTCATTCCGTGTCTTTCAGACAATTACACCTATCTTGTGCGCTGTCATTACAGCGAAGTGACCGCCGTGATTGATCCGGGCGAAGCAGCGCCAGTGATTGCTGCCCTTGAGGAAAAGGGATGGCACCTTGATCTGGTGATCAACACCCATCACCACCACGACCATATTGGCGGCAATGCCGAACTGATTGAAAAATATGGTGCCAAGCTTTTGGGACCGGCGGCAGAAACCGCGCGCATCCCCAATATGGATGAAACCTGCGCCGAAGGTGATCAGGTCCTGATTGGTGATCTTGAAGGTCGGGTCTTTGATGTACCGGGTCATACCAGCGGACATATCGCGTTCTATTTCCCGGCTGTCACCGCGCTTTTTTCCGGTGACAGTCTTTTTGCACTTGGATGCGGACGGTTGTTTGAAGGAACGCCCGCGCAGATGTGGGAATCGCTTTGCAAGTTCCGCAATCTTCCGGCCAGCACGCAGATCTATTGCGGGCATGAATATACCCAGTCCAATGCGCGCTTTGCCAAAACGATTGAGCCCGACAACCCGATCCTGATTGCCCGCTGTCAGGATATTGATGGGCTTCGCGCGCGTAATTTGCCGACCATTCCGTCGCGACTGGATGTCGAACTTGCGACCAACCCGTTCCTGCGCGCTGACGAGCCGACCGTTGCCGCCAATCTTGGCATGAGCGGCCAGAGCCCGGTGGAAATCTTTGCCGAGATTCGCAAGCGCAAGGATAATTTCTAGGGATCAGCCCCTATTGCATCTGTTTGAACAGAACATTCTGATCAAGCAGATAGCGCGAGAACAAAGGCAGGCTTGCCGCCCCGATGGCGCGGGCGGCACTGCCGACCTGGCCCTGTTCGATATGGGGGCGTTCGATCCCCTGAAGATCAAGGTCATTGGTTGCAGCCCGCGTCGCAGCCACAATGCGTGCGCACACGTCGGCGGGGAAACCGCCATCGACAATCACGGCTTCGAAATCAATCACCGAGCAGACCGAGGTAATGGCAATCGCCAGACTGCGCGCAGTATGATTGATCCAGATATCAAGCGTGTCGCCAAGCGTGTTCCAGTAGTCGGGATCACGCCACAGCATGGCCGGGTCACGACCATCACGGGTCAGCATTTCTTCAAGTACAAAGATCGATGCCTGATCGATCAGCTGGCTTGGATGGCCGCTACGTGATGAGACCGGCATCGAGCCAAAAGCCCCCGCATTCCCGGTCCGCCCGGCATAGAGCGCCTGATTAAGCACCACACCACCGCCGATGAATGACCCGATGAAGAAATAGGCGAAATCGGAATAGTTCGGGCCAAGGCCAAAGACCAGTTCCGCACCGCAGGCCGCAGTTGCGTCATTTTGCTGAAAGACCGGAAATGGCAGGATGGCACCGATGGTTTCGATCAGATCGACCTCGCGCCAGGCATTCATGTCCTCGACCGGGGCACCGACTTCATCCACCCAGTTCCACAGCTCAAAGGGTGCAGCAATGCCGATTCCGGCAATACGGTTGTGCTGATCGGCGCTGAGACCGGCGGCAATCTGATTGACCGAGTCCCGGACGAACTGGCGAATACCGTCGGGTGTCGGGTATTTATAGGCTTCGTTGAGCGATGCGCGCACCGTGCCAACAAAATCAAGCAGGATCAGTTCCGCACTGCGTCGCCCGATTTTCAAACCATAGGAAAAGACGCCATCGGGATTAAGGGCCATCGGCACTTTGGGTTTACCGACCTTTCCACGCACCGGGACGCCGCGTTTGAGCAAACCGTCCTTTTCAAGGGCGCGCATGATCACGGAAACCGTTTGCGCCGAAAGCCCCGAAAGCCTTGCGATATCGGCCTTTGACAGACCGGCATTCCGGCGCACCAGCGACAGCACAAGGCGTTCGTTATAGGCGCGCACACGCAACTGATTGGCCCCGCCGCCCGGATGCAACGGTCGGGCCGCCTGATCTTCCGCCCCTGTTTGGTCGGGGCTGGTCGATATGGTGTCCGTCATTTATTCCTCCCACTCGGACCATTTAATGCCCGATTGCAATCAAGAGTGACAGGAATAATTAATAAATCAATCGGATTTATTAATTGACAGCCCATCGCGTTTGGTGTGTGCTTAGCCCCAGACAGGTTGAAGGCCCCGACCCAGAATGCGCGCCACGATCTGTTGGAAAACAAATATTGCTGGTCAAAATGACCGATTAGTCAGGTTAATCCCTGGGAGGAAACACATGAAAAAAGCACTTCTTGGCGCAACCCTTGGTGCGCTTGCACTTGGCCTTGCGGCAGCACCGAATGCGGCAAAAGCAGATGAAATCGGCGCCTGCCTGATCACCAAAACCGATATCAACCCGTTCTTTGTGAAGATGAAAGAAGGGGCATCGGCCAAGGCCAAGGAACTTGGTATCAATCTTTCGACCTATGCCGGGAAAATTGACGGCGACCATGAAACCCAGGTGCAGGCCATCGAGTCCTGCATTGCATCGGGCGCCAAGGGCATTCTTCTGACGGCATCCGATACCAAGGCAATTGTTCCGGTTGTCAAAAAGGCCCGCGATGCGGGGCTTATCGTGATCGCACTGGATACCCCGCTTGAGCCGATTGATGCCGCTGACGCGACCTTTGCCACCGACAACTTCAAGGCGGGCGAACTGATTGGTCAGTGGGCTGCTGCCAAGCTCGGCGACAAGGCGGCTGACGCCAAGATCGCCCTTCTTGATCTTACGCCAAGTGCGCCGTCGGTTGACGTTTTGCGCGATCAGGGCTTCATGAAAGGCTTCGGGATCGACATCAAGGACCCCAACAAGATTGGGGACGAGGATGACGACCGGATTGTCGGACATGATGTCACCAACGGCAACGAGGAAGGTGGTCGCAAGGCGATGGAAAACCTGATGCAGCGCGATTCCGAGATCAATGTTGTCTATACCATCAACGAACCGGCGGCCGCTGGTGCCTATGAGGCGCTCAAGGCATTTGGCATGGAAGAAGGTGTTCTGATCGTGTCGGTCGATGGCGGTTGCCCGGGTGTGGCCAACGTCAAGGATGGCGTGATTGGCGCGACTTCGCAGCAATATCCGCTTCTGATGGCGTCCAAAGGCATCGAGGCCATCAAGGCCTGGGCTGACAGCGGTGAAAAACCGAAAAACACCGAAGGCCTGAACTTCTATGACACCGGCGTGAACCTTGTGACCGATCAGCCTGCGAACGGCGTTCCGTCGATCAGTGTTGCCGAAGGTACCGATCGCTGCTGGGGCTAGGCCCTTTGATGTCGAAGGAGGGCGGCAAGAAACCCGCCCTCCTTGTCCCACTTTAGATTACACTTGGTATGCATCCACGACCAACCGGTCACCAGAACCGGGCGGGTGAGCTTTGAAGATCGTCAGGTTCAATTTGAACACCGGACCTGTTCATACCAAGTCGGGAGGAAGCAATGAGCGACACAGCTCAAACGTCACGCAGTAAACAGGATTTCGAGCATACGCTTGATTCCAGTGACAGTTCTGTAGCCAACTTCGAACATAAACCCCGCAGCCTGTTTGACAATGTGCAGCATTTCCTGCACGGCAATCCGACCATGATCCCGGTGATCGTCCTGATTGCGTCGATCGTGATTTTCGGCTTTGTCGCTGGCAGCAAGTTCTTTTCGCCCTTTAACCTGTCGCTGATCATGCAGCAGGTCTCGATCATCGGCATTCTTGCCGCCGCCCAGAGCCTTGTCATCCTGACAGCGGGCATCGATCTTTCGGTCGGGGCGATCATGGTGCTGATGTCGGTGATTATGGGACAGCTTGCCATTACGCTTGGGGTCCCTGCACCAATCGCCATCATTCTGGGCTGCATCGGCGGAATTCTGGCAGGGGGCCTTAACGGTTTCCTTGTGACCCGGATCAAGCTTCCGCCCTTTATCGTGACCCTTGGCACCTGGAACATTTTCTTTGCGCTTAACCTTTGGCTTTCGGGCGCGCAATCAATCCGCAGCCAGACGCTGGATGAAGTCGCACCACTGTTGAAATTCTTTGGTGAAAGCATCGCACTTGGCGGGGCGCGGATTACCTATGGATCGATCCTGATGCTGGTGATTTTCGGGGTGCTTTGGTACATCCTTAATCACACCAGCTGGGGACGTCATGTCTATGCGATTGGCGATGACAAGGAGGCCGCCGAGCTTTCGGGCATCCGCACCAACCGTACCCTGATCATGGTTTATGGTCTGGCCGGGCTTGTTTGCGGGATCGGGGCATGGGCATCGATCGGTCGTGTTGGTTCTGTCTCGCCGCAAAGTTTCCAGGAAGCCAATCTTCAATCGATTACCGCCGTGGTGATCGGCGGCATTTCGCTGTTTGGCGGGCGCGGATCGATCATCGGCCCGCTGATCGGGGCGCTGATTGTTGGTGTCTTTAACTCCGGCCTGCGTCTGGCAGGTGTGGATGTTCTGTGGCAGGTCTTTGCCATTGGCTGGCTTACGATCATTGCTGTGGCAATTGATCAGTGGATCAGAAAGGTGTCGTCATGAGCAACATGCAAAAACCGGTTCTTAAGGCGCGCGGAATCGTCAAACGTTATGGCCGGGTCACCGCCCTTGATCACGCCGACTTCGATCTTTATCCCGGCGAGATCCTTGCGGTCATCGGGGATAACGGGGCCGGGAAATCATCGCTGATCAAGGCACTGTCCGGGGCAATCACAATTGACGAGGGCAGCATCGAGCTTGATGGCGAACCGATTGGTTTTACATCGCCGATGGAGGCCCGCGAGGCTGGTATCGAGACGGTGTATCAGAACCTTGCGCTGTCCCCTGCCCTGTCGATTGCCGACAATATGTTCATGGGCCGCGAGCTTCGCAAGAAGGGTTTTATGGGCAAGTATTTCGGTGCGCTTGACCACAAGGAAATGCAGCGACTGGCGCGTGAGAAGCTTTCCGAACTGGGACTTATGACCATTCAGAATATCAATCAGGCGGTCGAGACTCTTTCGGGCGGGCAGCGTCAGGGGGTTGCGGTTGCCCGTGCGGCGGCGTTCGGATCGCGTGTGGTGATCATGGATGAACCGACCGCGGCCCTTGGGGTCAAGGAAAGCCGCCGCGTGCTTGATCTGATTGCCGATGTGAAGGCACGCGGCATGCCAATTGTCCTGATTTCGCACAACATGCCCCATGTGTTTGAAGTGGCGGACCGCATTCATGTTCATCGTCTGGGCAAGCGGCTTTGCACCATCAAACCTGATGATTACAGCATGTCCGATGCCGTGGCCTTCATGACCGGGGCCAAGGAACCACCCGGGGTCGACACCGAGGCAGCGGCGTAATATCGCGGCCTTTTCCCCTGCAAACGTGTTTACCAGACCGAGATCAAGACCCCGGATGACACCCGATATCGACGCACTCGCGGCACAAATCCGCGCTCAGCAAACCGGTGACCGGCGCATTCTTGTTGCCATCATCGGGGCACCAGCATCGGGCAAGTCACACTTGTCCGACCGGCTTTATCACCATCTGGGGGGTGATAAAGCCGGTGCTGTTGTCGTGCCTATGGACGGATTTCACTTCGACGATGCGATCCTCAAAGATCGGGGACTTCTGGCGCGTAAAGGTGCCCCCGATACCTTTGATGTCGGGGGATTGAAACGCGTCCTTCTGGCCCTTCGCGACCAGGAAGATGAAGATATCTATGTTCCGGTCTTTGATCGGGAACTGGAAATCTCGCGCGGGTCGGCACGGGTCATTTCACAACACCACCGCATCATTCTGGTTGAGGGCAATTATCTTTTGCTTGATCAGGCACCGTGGGATCAGCTGGGCCCGCTTTTTGATCTGTCGATCTATCTTGAGGTGCCCGAAAGCACCTTGCGCGAACGCCTGATTGGGCGCTGGCAGGGATTTGGCTTTGACATGGATGCGGCCATCACCAAGGCCGAAACCAATGATCTTCCCAATGCGCGGACAGTGATCACCTCAAGCAAAGCAGCCGATATCACCCTTACAAACGGGTAATAAACTGCCCGTCAAGCAGGACACCGCCCAGCCAGTCGGCCACCGTGCGCACATGGGGCAGATGGCGTTTGTCCTGATGGGTGAGAAGCCAGACCTCGCGACCGGTCGGGTGATAGCCATCAAGACGGATCAGCCCGTCAATCCGGTCCCCCACACATCTTGGCAGCAACGCACAACAGGCATGACCGGTCATCATTGACACCATGATCGATCCGCGATTGGCAAAGCCCAGCGTGATGCGGTTCGGGAAATGATCGGCAAGCCATTTCTGTTCGGGCTTGTCAGAGAAAAACTCGTCAAGGTCAATCCATGGCAATGCACCCGGATCGAGACCATCAGGCGGCAACCCGTCCGGATTACAATAGATGCCATATTCAAGATGGCCGAGCCTGCGGATATGAAAGGCGCCGCTATCGGGGCGGGCCAGACGGATCGCAATATCGGTTTCACGTTGCGGCAGGCTGAGATTACGGTTTGCACCAATCAGCTCCAGCGCGATACCCGGAAAACGGTGATGCAAATCGGCGATATGCGGGGCGACGCAATCTTGCAAGATCGCATCAACCCCGGTCACCCGAACAATCCCGGCAATCAATTGCGGGTCGTTTTCGGTGGCGGGTTCGCGTTTCAGCAAATCCGAGACGGTGTCTTGCATCTGCCGGGCGGTTTGCAACAGGCCTTGCGCCCGCGCGGTCGGCGTAAGCACACGGCCATCGCGGTGCAGAACCGCATAACCCACCCATTCTTCAAGCCGGGCGATCCGGCGCGCCACCGTTGTCTGGTTCACACCAAGTTCGCGGGCAGCGGCACTCATATTCCCGGTCTGACAGACATGGGCAAAGGTCCGCAATCCTTCCCAGTCAAGTGACATCACATGGCCTCGCCAATACTCATTACCTGCATTTTTGCAGATTATAATCGAATTAATGCCGATGGATAATGCAAATTCGCAGGACCATGATGGGGCATCACAGTTTTTGACAAAGGATCTGACAGATGACAGCCCAATCAATTTTTGACATTGCCGGTGCGCAGCTTCCGACCGGATCACCGAATGATGCCGCCCTGATCGTGATTGATGCCCAGGAAGAATATCGCGATGGCAAATTGAAGCTTTCGGGACTTGCCGGGGCCCTTGCCAATATTCAGGAAATTTTGGCCCATTGGCGTGCTCGGGGTGGCACCGTCATTCACGTTCAACATCATGCCACCGGCCTGTTTGATCCAAGCGGGCCTTATGCCGCGATCATGCCCGAAGTTGCCCCGCAAGACGGCGAAACCATCCTGACCAAATCGGTGCCAAGCTCGTTTGGCGGCACCGAACTTGATGCGTTGCTTCAGGATGGCGGTTTCAAGCAGGTGGTGATCACGGGCTTCATGACCCATGTCTGTGTCTCGACCACGGCACGGGTGGCCGACGAAAAGGGATATGCGGTTACGGTGGTATCAGACGCCACCGCCACCCGCGACCTTCCCGATGCGATCAGCGGCAAGACCGTTCTGGCAGCAGACCTTCATCGTCATGAACTGACAATGCTTGCCGATACCTTTGCCAAGATCGTCTCGACCAAGGATGTGCTGGGCGCATAAACCCGTCGCGGAATTTTCCGGCCTCGATACCTAAAAGAAAACGCCCCGCAGATGCTGCGGGGCGTTTTTGACCGGTGATCGGAAAACCGGTCAGAACATATGCTGTCCGCCATTGATCGACAGGCAGGAGCCGGTAATGAAGCCGGAATTGGGGCCGCACAGATACAGAATGGCTTGTGCGATTTCATCGGCCTCGCCCAGTCGTCCGACCGGGATTTTGGCGATGATGCTTTCAAGAACCTTTTCGGGCACCGCTGCGACCATGTCGGTATTGATATAGCCTGGCGCAATGGTATTGACCGTGATGCCCTTGCGCGCGACTTCCTGGGCGAGCGCCTTGGTAAAGCCGTGCACACCGGCCTTGGCCGCCGAATAGTTGGTCTGACCCAGTTGACCGGCCTGACCGTTGATCGAGGAAATATTGATCACCCGGCCAAAGCCACGCGCCCGCATGCCTTCCAGAACCGGCTTGGTCATGTAGAACAGCGAGCTGAGATTGGTGTCGATCACCGCCGCCCACTGTTCGGTTTCCATTTTATGCATGAAACCGTCGCGGGTGATGCCGGCATTATTGATCAGGATATCAATCGGGCCAACTTCGGCTTCGACCCTGGCGATGCCCGCCGCACAGCCATCGGGGTCCGCGACACTCCATTTATAAGCCGCAATACCGGTTTCTTCGGTAAAGACCTTTGCGGCCTCCTCGTTGCCAGCATAGTTTGCAACAACGGTATAGCCCGCATCCTTGAGCGACAGGCTGATTGCCTTGCCAATTCCGCGTGTTCCACCGGTTACCAGTGCTGTTTTTGTCATGGTCGCCTCCCTAAACTTCGTTCATCAAGCCTGTCTTCATAACGAGGTCCGTAGTTTGCCCTTCTACGACGCACGTAACTTTAATCCATAAATGACCTTATATATGTAATTTTATTACTTCTCCATGATCTAAATCAGCCAGTTGTTTTAGTCTTTCGTCGCAGTGCAAAATGACCTGCGCATATGCAAACGGGGCCTTCCACATTCAAGTGGACGCCCCGCGCAGTAGAAAATTCAGTCAGAAGCTTGCATTAGCGCTCGACGCACAATGCAACCCCCATACCGCCACCGATGCAGAGCGTCGCGAGACCTTTTTTCGCATCGCGTTTCTGCATTTCATAAAGCAGCGTGGTGAAGACGCGTGCGCCCGATGCACCGATCGGATGGCCCAGCGCAATCGCGCCGCCATTAACGTTGACCTTGCTGGTATCCCAGCCCATGTCGCGGTTGACGGCAATCGCCTGGGCAGCAAAGGCTTCGTTGGCTTCGATCAGATCAAGATCGGCTGCCGACCAGCCAGCTTTCTCAAGCGCCTTTTTCGACGCCGGAATCGGACCCGAGCCCATGATTGCCGGATCGACACCGACCGTCGCCCAGCTTTTGATCGTCGCAAGCGGGGTCAGGCCACGCTTGGCGGCTTCGGCTGCGGACATGACGACAAGGGCAGCAGCCCCGTCATTGATGCCCGATGCGTTGCCAGCGGTTACCGTGCCTTCCTTGTCAAAGGCCGGGCGGAGTTTTGCCATGCCTTCGAGCGAGGCACCGTGACGCGGATATTCATCAGCATCAAAGACGATATCGCCCTTGCGGCTGGCAATGGTCACGGCAGCGATTTCGTCGTTGAAGCGACCGGATTTCTGGGCGGCTTCGGCCTTGTTCTGGGAAGCAGTGGCGAATTCATCCTGCTCCTCGCGGGAGATGCCCCACTTGGCAGCAATATTTTCGGCCGTGTTGCCCATGTGATAGCCGTTAAAGGCGCACCACAGACCGTCCTTGATCATGCTGTCGATGAATTTGACATCGCCCATTTTGTGACCGGCACGCAGATGCGCGACATGGGTCGAAAGCGACATGTTTTCCTGACCACCGGCGACGACGATATTGGCATCCCCTGTCATGATCTGCTGGGCGGCAAGTGCGACCGTGCGCAGGCCCGACCCGCAAACCTGATTGATCAGGAAAGCCGTGGCGCGGTCGGAAATTCCGGCACCGATGGCTGCCTGGCGGGCGGGGTTCTGCCCCTGGCCACCTGTAAGAACCTGACCCAGGATGACTTCGTCAACCGCGTCCCCTTCAACGCCTGCGCGTTCCAGTGCAGCCTTGATGGCAACAGCACCCAGATCATGCGCCGGCGTCCCCGCCAGCGTGCCACTGAATGCGCCGATTGGTGTACGTGCTGCACCCACAATTACGACGTCGGTCATGAAACCCTCCGATTATTCCTGATTACGTTTCCCCGGACCGGGCAACGATCTTTTTGCTGTGCCCAGACATGGTCCTTGGAAGGATACTATCGCACTGCAACAATTTTCCAAGCTTTGATGCTTACCACTTTCGGACAGTCATCACCGACCGCCACCCAAAGATGACATAGCCCATGCCCTTTGCATAACCTGTGATTAAGAGTGTGTGCCTAATACCCGAAATTCGCAAGGGGGTGGCGGGTATTTGTCACAATTTGGCAAGGCCGGGTTCGCTATGCTTTCCCGGCCCTGCATCGTTCAGGACGTTATCTTAGCTCATAGATTTCGGCCTTGCCGTTCTTCAGACTGTAAATTTCAAACGGGGCTTCTTTGGCACCGCCCATGCCAGGCGATCCCATCGGCATGCCCGGCAGGGTAAGTGCTGTAATCGCCGGGCGTTCTTCGAGCATCCGCAAAATGGATTCCACCGGAACATGGCCGCTTACGGCATAGCCATCAATCATGGTCAGATGACAGCCCTGCATGTCTTCGGGGATGCCGATCATGGTCGCCATGTCATAGACATTTTCATCGTTGGTGATCGTGACATCAAAGCCATGTTCGCGAAGATATTCGCCATGCATGGTGCAACAGCCGCAATTGGGGTTCTTGATAATTCTGGCCTCGATGCCTTCTGCATGGGCGGAAAAGGATGGCAGGGCCACCGCACTTGCGAGTGCTACGGCGAATGCACCAAGCGTGCGGACCATGTGATTTTTCATAGATTTCTGCATTTTATCTCTCCTCGGAGATGATCAAAGAACGCGGATGACACCGGACATGCCACCGACCTTGTGTTCGAGAATGTGACAATGGATCAGCCAGTCACCGGGATTATCGGCGACAAAGGCAATCTCGACCCGGTCGCCCGGTTCGATCAGCACGGTATCAAGCCATGGCTGATGGCGTACCGGCGCGTCATTGCGCGCAAGCAGCCGGAAGGCATGACCATGCAAATGGATCGGATGCAGCCATGCGGTTGCATTCATCAGGGTAAGATGGCAGGTCTGACCGCGCGTGAGCGTCACAAGCGGTCCGTTGCCATCACGGTCGGGATCACGCCCGTTCACCGCCCAGATATTGCCCGCCCCGAACATCGAACGCATCATGTTGGCCATGCCGCCCATGCCGGCCCCGGCAGCAGACTCCATGCCCATCGCACTGAGCTTTTCGGGGGTGATGTGACCGGATCTGATCATCTGGCTCAGGATCATATCGCCCATCATGCCGCCACTATAGATCAGGTCATGTTTGACGGCCTGACCAAGATCGGGCTCGGGCAAGGAATTGGGCTTAAGCGCCAGATCCCCGTCCGGGGCGTGATCGCGCACTGGTGCACCGGAAGGCACAAGACGGGCGATCGCGTTTTCCATCCCGTCATAAAAACGGTCCGTGACCGCAAAGGATGGCTTGCCCGAAACCGGAATATCGATCACCAGATCAAACCGCATGCCCGGCCCCAGCAATAGCAACGGTGTGTCGTTGCGATGCGGGGTCACTGGATGGCCATCCATGGCAATCACCATCGGGGCCAGTTCATCAAAATCCAGCGCAAAGATACGGCCATTTGCCGCATTCAACAGACGCAGACGGATGCGTTCTCCCGGTCGTACCGGCACATCTCCGGCCGTGCCCATTGGCGCCACACCATTGACGGTCACCACATTGCCGATCCGCCCGGCATGACCGACATCATGCATGGCATTAAAACCGTCATCGATTGCAGCGCTTTCGTTCAGTCGCCAGTCATCCAGCATCCAGACAAGTTCCCGATCCACGGGAAGCGGGTCGGTCTCCTCGACGATCAGGGCACCGTAAAGACCACGGCCAAGCTGTTCGGTCGTGTTGGCATGCGGGTGATACCAATAGGTGCCCGCATCAGGCAGATCGAAAACATAGTCAAAGCTGTCGCCGGGTTTGACGGCGGCTTGTGTCAGGCCGGGCACACCATCCATGGCATTGGGAACCCTGATCCCGTGCCAGTGAATGGTGGTTTCTTGCGCAAGGGCATTTTCCAGTCGGGTATGAAGGCGCTGCCCCTGACGCACACGGATTTCCGGACCAGGCACGATGCCGTTATAGGCCCAGACGGCGGTCTGGTAGGCCGGGTCGGCAACAAGGCTTGCCTGTGCGGCACCGGGACGCAGCGGCATATTGACCGCCCCACCCGCATTTTCAGATGCGCCCGCACGGCCAGTTGCGGATGCCATCGACAGACCACCGGCCGCAACAACCCCAAGGGTCGCCGCCCCGCCCAACAGGAAATCCCGCCGGGTGGCAGAGAAGGAAGATTTGAAAGTCATCAGACAATCTTTCCAAAATCAGATTTATTGACTGCCGATCCGCCCATGTTCCGGGGCAGTATACGGCACCAAATTACGCCTGCTGCCCGTCAGGGCAGGCAGGTAAAATCAGGAAAGATATCTGGGAGGCGACGGGTCGGGCACATGCGACAGGCCAGTCGCGCTATCAAGGGCGGGCAAAATCACCCGTGTGCTTGCAGGCAGCGCAATCGCATCCACCCCGACCGTATGAGGCATCACAACAATCGCGCACAGAAACTGGCAGGATGCAATCGCCCCTGACATGTTGCTGCAGTCGGTGCACTCATTTGCGGCGCGCATCCCTTTTTCATTCCGGGTGTCATGTCGCGGAGCAAGAGTGTCCGGGGCCACAGAGGCGATATCAAAGGAAGACGCAGCCCCGGTCATATTCCCGGTCATTGCCACCGCCATATCCCCAACGCGCAAAACCGCACTGCTGGTGAAAACCAGCAGGGATAAGGTTATGATGATGCGCAAAAGGTTTTTCATGATCCCCAAGCAGTAGCCACTTGATCGCCGCACGTCCATGATTTTGATCAAGGCGCGATGGTAACATCATCCTTGAGTGTTTCGGTGACGATATAGGTGCGATACCAGACAATATTGTCATCAGCGTCAAAAAGCGTTTCACAGAGTGCTGTATATTCAGCCATGTCGCGCATATGCAAAACCAGAACGCCCGTGACTTCGCCGGTGACCAGATAGCATTGCTGGACAGCGGCAAGGCTTTTGACCTTGGTGATGAAGTCCTTGCGGTAATGGTTCCCGTGCCGGTGAAATTCAAGATTGATCACCGCAGTCAGGGGACGCCCGATATGGGCCGGATCGACCACAGCCACGGTTTTACGGATCACCCCGTTTTCGCGCAGCTTGGCGACGCGGCGCAAAGCAGCCGAGGGGGAAAGGCCGATCTTTTCGGCCAGTTCCGTATTGGGGATATCTGCATTTTCCTGCAACTGGCGCAGGATTTTCAGATCAATCTGGTCCAGTTCGGCCATCACCACACAACTCCAAAGCGTCATTTCATGAAACAACGCTGCCACATTGCGCCTGTTTGCGCAAATTCGCCGTCCGCAAACGAATGGGAAATGGCATGATCACGCTGATCGAACCACCCTCGCCCACCAGCGAAATGTCGACAAGCCGATAGACACAAGCCAATAGACAATCGGGTTCATTTGCCCCACAGATGCCCGATGTCTTTTGACCGCCCCACCGCGCCAATGCCAAAGGCACTGGTGCCAATTGCCTGATGGATAGACCACCCGATGACACGCGCCATGCAACGTTATGTTTTTGATCTGATCAATCGCAGCCAGCAGCTTTTTGTCACCCTGGTGAAGGTCATGCTGCCGGTGATGATCATTGTCCGCATTGCCGAGGAATTTGGCGCGATTGAAGTGGCGTCCGATCTTTTGACCCCGGTCATGGCGTTGATCGGACTGCCGCCAGAAGCCGGGATCATCTGGGCGACCTGTGCGCTGGTCAGTATGTATGGGGCGGTTGGCGCATTTATCGGGCTTTCGGCCCATCTTGATATGACCGCCGCGCAGCTGAGCGCACTTTGCGCCATGATGCTGTTTGCCCACGGGCTTCCGGTCGAACAGGCGATCATCAAACGTGCGGGTGCCAGCCTGATTGCCACCACCGCCCTTCGGGTCGGGGCGGCCATCGGGTATGGCGCGCTGGTGACATGGGTCAGCAATATGACCGGCTGGCTGTCCGAACCGGTTGATTTCTCATGGATGGCAGGCAGCGACGTGGCCCAGGCCGCAACCGGCCTTGCTGGATGGGGTGACTGGGTCGTTCAGACCATCAAATCACTGATTGTCAGCTTTGTGGTGATTACCGGGCTTCTGGTTGTGCTTGATGTCATGAAGGTCACCGGCCTGACCGACAAATTCACCCTTGCCATGTCGCCGGTCCTTCGCGTTTCGGGCCTGTCGCGTGAAGTTGCACCGGTCACGACCATTGGCGTGTTGCTGGGGCTGACATTTGGCGGGGCGCTGATCATTGATGATGCGCGCAAGAACAATTACCCGCCGCGCACACTTTTCCTGTCGCTGAGCTGGTTGTCGCTATCGCATTCATTGATTGAGGATACGGCGATCATGCTGGCCCTTGGTGCAGATATCTGGGTGGTGCTGGTCGGGCGGGTGATCCTGACATTGATCATCATCGCCCTTCTGGCGCGCCTGACCATCCGGTGGGATCGCAAATCCGATGAACTGGTGACAGATACACCGGGGTGACTGTGTCGCCGGGTTGAGGCAGCGATCATGCCCCGGCGAGCCATTTTGTCACCGGTTCCCATGTTGATTTTTCCGCGCGCGAGCCGACCATCATGCCGATGTGACCGGCCGATGGATGAAGCTCGGTCCGCAATTCTTCCGGGAAGACATCAAACAGGGCCTGCGCACTTTCGGGCGGAACGATGCGGTCATTTTCCGGAATGACTGCCAGCACCGGACAGGACAAATCCGCCGGGTTGATATCGATCCCGTCAATCTGCCATTCGCCCTTGGCCGGTTTGTTTTCCACATACCAGCCGATCAGGCAATCAATCGACACCCGGCGTGTTAAGGGCACGCCATCATTCAGCCAGTCTTCAAGGGCGACAAAGTCCTGAGCCTTGGCCGAAGCGGATGCCATTTTTTCGAAGCGGCGGAACTTTTCGCCAATCATGAAGGGATCAAGGCTGGCAAACAGGCTTTGCAGCACATCGACCGGCAGGGTGTCGTGAATGGCCAGCATATGGGGAAGCGACGGCGCAAAGGCCGCAGCAATACGCGACTGGGTCGGCCCGGCGGCCATGAAGTCCCATGGTGTTGCCAGCAGGACAAGTTTTGACACCTGTGCCGGGTCCAGAAGCGTTGCTGCCAATGCCAGAACCCCGCCCATGCAATAGCCGACCAGCGGCACCGGGCCGCCATTCATGTCAGCGACATCCTGAAGGATGGTGACCAGACGGGCGGCGATATAATCATCAAGGCCAAAATTGGCCTCGTCCATGCCGGGATAGCCCCACTCGACCAGAAGCGGCCGATAGCCACATTTGGCAAGATAGCGGGCAAAGCTGCGCTTTTCATTGAGATCAAGGATATAGCCGCGATTAACCAGCGACGGGACCAGAAGGACAATCTTGCCCGGTTTCTGATCCCTTTTCGGGGTCAGCCCGCCATAATCATAAACGCAGGTCGATCCGTCTTCCCAGATGACGGGGATGTCCTTGCGCACGTCATCCCGCGGCCGTTGATAGGGATGGCGTTGATAGGCCCGCACGCCGTCATGAAACCCGGCATGCCGGTCAAAGGCGACACGATCAAGCGCCTGGGCAATGTCATCGGGATGGAAGGCCTCAATCTCGTTCAGGAGGCTTTCCGCCTGTTCCTTCAGTTCCGGCTTCCAGGGCAGCAATTGTTTCAGAAAGATCGGCAATGCGGCGCGCGAGCTGAGCCAGCTCGTCATCTCGACTGCCATGTGCATCGGAAGCGGCCTTGGCCCCGCCCGCTTCTTGCTTTGTCTTTTTGGTGGAAGCGGCTTTTGTTTCAGTGGACTGATCATTCTTCCCCTGCCCCTTTGCAGCATTTTTTGCAGCGCGCGTCTTTTTCGCGCCTTTGGTCGATGGCGCTTCACCGGCACTGTCAGCATCTGTGCTAGTAGCGTTCGCAGGCGGTGTTGCGGACGGTGTTGCAGACGGGGCATTGCCCTTATCGCTTCCTGCCCCGGTCATGCCTTTCATACCGGTCATGCCTGCCATCGCTGCCATATTCGGCGGGAACGGCATGGCACCCGTGAACGGTTGGGTTGGCAGGTCGCGCGCAGCCTTTGCCATCTGATCCATCATCGCCATCAGCGGATTGGCATTGCCCATCGCCCCGGCAAACGGATTGTCAGCCCCCATCGCGCCCATACCAGCATTCGCCGCACCAGCATTGAAAGCACCGGCATTGACCGGCTGGCCCATGGCCATCTGCCCGATCAGCTTGCCCCAGGCTTCGAACCCTTCGCCCATGCGCGTGGTATCGGCACCGAGCGATGCATAAAGACGCCCGATGGCACTTGCCGCATCGGCGCCATCGGCGGTCGCGGCGACCTGTTCACGCCACAGGGCGAGAAAACGGGTGGCGAGCTGTTCGAGTATTTCATCATCGGGTGATGATGGCGGCCCGTCACTTCGGTCCGGGCTGTCGGGGTGATCCGGGTCGGTGGTCATTGGCGACACCTTTTTTGTTCCCTGATGAGAAGCCTTTGTATCAGGAAATACTATAGATCGTTACCCGGCGGGGGAAAGGAAATCCCGTGCTGCGCAGCAACAAACCGTATCGCAAGTTGTTTTTCGCACCGCACTTCGCGTTGAATACTGGACACATTGGAAAAATCGCGGCACTCTTGTCGTCTTCTGAGCGAATGCAAAATCGAAAATGCTGCGCAACATCGTAAATTGTGCACACGCAAATCAGGCGAAATACATCGCCAAACAAGTTCGCCAGACGAACGTCCGGGAAACAGGGAAGCAGGAAAAACGCCATGACCACCAAGAAATCAGATGATCAGGACCGCATCGTAATCAAGAAATATGCGAACCGTCGCCTCTATAACACCGCGACCAGTTCCTATGTGACGCTTGATCACCTTTCCCAGATGGTCAAGGACAATACCGACTTTGTGGTTTATGACGCCAAATCGGGCGAGGACATTACCCGTCCGGTTCTGACCCAGATCATCGTCGAGGAAGAGAACAAGGGGCAGAACCTTTTGCCGATCAGCTTCCTGCGTCAATTGATCGGGTTCTATGGCGACAGCCTTCAGGGGCTTGTGCCAAGCTATCTTGAACAGGCGATGCGCGCCTTTGGCCACAATCAGGAACAGATGCGCGAATATATGCAGGGCACCATGCAGGGCATTTTCCCGTTTGGCCAGTTCGAGGAAATGAACAAGCAGAACATCGCGCTGTTTGAACAGACCATGAAGATGTTCTCGCCGTTCCTGCAGGAAAATGAAAATGGCGGCCAGCCAGGGGCGACACCGACGAAGCCGGCAGCCCCGGCAAGCGCGCAGTCCGATGCATCGCTCAATGAGCTGAAAAGCCAGCTTGAAGCCATGCAGGCGCAGCTTAACAGCCTGGCGGGTGGCAAAACCGACAAATAAGATCTGATCAGACCGATCACGGAATTTCCAGGGGCGGGGTTGCCAAAGGCACCTCGCCTTTTTTGTTGCCTGCATCCCGATATCAAGGGGCGTTGCCAACGCCCCTGATCGCGCGGTTGTTCTTCACGCTGTGCCAACCGCAGGGTCGCCAGGATGTGACTCGACCCAACCGCCAATACGGCACCAATCCTGCATAAACTTTTTGTTAACCCTTTTAACCCGCCCGGCAGCGCCGCAAGGCGGCAATTTTTGCCGGGTATAGACCGGAAACGCATGGAGTCCCGAACAAGACAGGCAGTTTTTAACCCCGAACGCTAAAATGACATGACCGCGATCACTCCGATGCCCATGCAACCGGCCCGCAGGAATCCGTCTGCGAGTACCGGAACGGATGGTCCTGCCGGGATCGGACACCAACAACTTGCGCGCATTTCGCCTGTCAGGGAAATCACGCAGAATGGTGGCGCGTGGCTGCAACCCCATGATCTTGTGGGCAGTGCAGCATTCTGGACCCAGCTTTTGGGGCAACTTTTACCTCAGGAAAACCTTTTGCAACCGCCGGTCATTCAGGAAATGCATGCCAGCTATGCACGGCACTCCAAACCATACAGCGTAGAAACCAACGTCTTTTTTTCGCCTTCTGCACTAGACAAAGACAGCTCAATTGACCTATATAGCTAGCTTCTGGCGGATTGCTGTAAAGATTATCTGACCAAAGTTCAGATACGGGTCATCAAATCGCAGTGCTAATTTGGTGCTGCGACGGGGTGGTCATTGGGCATAAATCAAACAAGCTCAACAGCATCCAAAGTGGGGATCTATAACTGGCGGTTGATAACGGATTATAAAATGACTGAGATTGCTGAACTCGAAGAACCGAAGCGCGCAAACCGTGCTACTGACACTGATCGTTATGTTGGTCAGCGTATTCGTGAACGTCGCATCATGCTGGGCCTTTCCCAGCAGCAGATGGCCGACCTGATCGGCGTCACCTACCAGCAGGCCCACAAGTATGAGCGCGGTATCAACCGTATCTCTGCCGGTCGTCTGTATGAAATCTCCCAGGTCCTGGGTGTTCCGGTCAGCTACTTCTACGAAGGCCTTGATGGCAATCAGGAAACCGAGCTTAACGCACGTCAGCGCATGTGCCTTGAGCTGGCGCGCAACTTCGCGAGCATCAAGCATGAAAAACATCAGGAAGCCCTGAGCCAGATGGCTCGTGCTCTTGCTGATCAGGCTGCCTGAGTTCGTTCCGAACTTCAGTGCCACCGTTAAAAAGGCTGCCCCTGTCAAGGTGGGCAGCCTTTTTTTTGTGCTCAAAGGAGCTATGGCATTAAGAAGCGCTGTTCCGCAAAGTCACTTGAAAAATCGCTTCACTTAATCAGCGCTGACAATGATCTCCCAAGCTTACCCGAACTGTTTCTTCGCATGAGGCAACGAAACCTTCCTTAACTCAGGCGGCCCTCCCCCATGCATGTGACTTTGGGGATAACTCAGCACCCAAAGGTTGCTGTCCTCGGAGTTAAGATATAGCGCCCGCCAACCATCAAGGTCGGTAAAGACCTCTTCCAAGCAACTACCTACCAAACGATGGATTCTGTCACACAATTCATCTGCAACAATTGATCCTGCGTCCAACGTCCAGCTTCCGACCAGAAGCTCTTCTGTGCTGTCCAGCTTGCCTTTCACTGCATACCACCACTACCAACTCACTCAGGTGAAGCCCATCACTCGTTCGAAAGAAAATTCAGCTGCAATCCGACTTTAACCTAGTGCAACAATGCTTCGTCGAACCAAACATCCTCATAGTTTTCTGCAACTAAAAACCTCCATCCCGGAGGCAAGCCCAAATACTTGAGGATGTTCGGACACCAATCGTTTAGGTGCTCTAAATGTAACGGTTGGAAAAAGTCGGTCTGCAATGATAGCTCATCACCCGCATAAATATACCACCCCGTTGTGTCCCCTGCTGGGGGATGGCGCATTCCATGGACCGGAACGACACCCTCTTGAACGTTGAGAGATATCCCCACCTTCAAATTAAGCGGCGCAGGAACAAACTCGGCAAAGTATCTGGCACACAGTTCTCTCTGCATTACGTCGACAGTCAGCATGCTGGCCCCATCATCAATCTTCATGCTTCTGGCTCGGACATCGATCCTAGAAAGAAAGCATTGAGTATGCAAATACCCATTATTTCAGCATACGTGACGATGACACTAAAATCATCTAACATGTTGTATTATCGCAATACTTGAGAAGACTAGTACACAGCACTCGTATCACAAGACGTTGAACAACAAAAGCGACCCTCAAAAAGTTACAAAAAAAGGGATACATATGCATCCCCCCTTTTAGATACCATCTAAGGCTGTGCTTCTAAGCGTCTATCATCACCAAGTCATCGGAATGGATGACGGCATTACCCCGGGTGAAGCCAAGGGTGGCTTCGATATCGCCCGACGCATGGCCCATCAGAAGACGGGTTTCTTCCGCGCCATAGGATGTGATACCGCGCGCAATCTCTGCACCATCGGCATCAAGGACGCGCACCGCATCCCCATGCTTGAAGCGGCCATCAACACCGGTAATCCCGGCTGCCAGAAGGTTCTTGCCTGCGGCCATTGCCTTGGCCGCACCGGCATCGACAATGATCGCGCCTGTGGCCTTGAGCGAGGTCGCAATCCAGTGACGGCGGGCCGCAAGCGGGCTTTCGCTTGGCAGGAAGACGGTATTGGGTGCGCCGTCAAGCTGGGCTTTCAGCGGATGATAGATGGTGCCACGTGCGATAAACATGCGGCACCCGGCCTTCATGGCGATTTCAGCGGCCTGAAGCTTGGTGACCATCCCGCCGGAGCTGTACATGGTCGGCGCGACACCGGCCATATCAAAGATTTCCGGGGTCAGTTCGCGGACTTCAGGGATCAGGGTCGCATCCGGGTTCTTGCGCGGATCGGCAGTATAAAGACCGTCGATGTCAGACAGCAACACCAGCGTATCGGCCGAGATCATATGGGCAACCTTGGCGCCAAGACGATCATTATCGCCAAAGCGGATTTCCTCGGTCGCGACCGTATCGTTTTCATTGATCAGCGGTACGGCACCACGGGCCAGAAGCGCATTGAGCGTGCCGCGCGCATTGAGGTAACGCCGACGGCCTTCCATGTCCTCAAGGGTCACCAGCACCTGCGCCATGGTCAGGCCGTTGCGACCCAAGGCCTCCTGCCAGACCTGCGACAGGCTGATCTGGCCAGTGGCGGCGGCGGCCTGCTTGTCGGCAAGGCTGATCGTACGGTGATCAAGGCCGAGCAAACGACGCCCAAGGGCAATCGCACCGCTGGAGACCACAATCACCTCGACCCCGCGTTCACGGAGATGGGCGATATCGTCTGCCAGTGCCTCAAGCCAGGCACGGCGCAGCTTGCCGGTATTTTCATCGACCAGAAGAGCCGAGCCGACCTTGATGATCAGGCGTTTTGCATCACTTAACGAAGCGTGCTGGGTGCTCACGGCTGGAACCCCTCATCCTCGCGACCTTCCATGATGCGGCGTTCGCGTTCGCCATCGATATAGGCACGAATTTGACGGTGGATATCCTTGATGCCCTGCTGGGTCACACCGGAAACCACATAGACCTTTTTGCCGATGCCCTTTTCAAGGATCTGGCGCTGTTCCTCGACCATTTCCGGCAGGAGCTGATCGGCCTTGGACAGAACAACGATCTCGGGCTTGTCGATCAGGATATCGGCATAGCTTTCAAGTTCTTCGCGCACGGTCTGATAGGTTGCAACCGGGTCTTCCTCGGCACAGTCGATCAGATGAACCAGAACTTCGCAGCGTTCGATATGACCAAGGAAACGGGTCCCGATGCCCTTGCCTTCGGAAGCCCCTTCGATCAGGCCGGGAATATCGGCCAGAACGAATTCCTTGTCATCGATACTGACGACGCCAAGCTGGGGATGCAGGGTGGTGAAGGGATAATCGGCGATTTTCGGACGCGCATGCGAGGATGCGGCAAGGAAGGTCGATTTCCCGGCATTTGGCAGACCGACCAGACCTGCATCGGCGATCAGCTTCAGACGCAACCAGACCCACATTTCCTCCGCCGGCCAGCCTTCTTCGGCACGGCGCGGCGCCTGGTTGGTGGAGGATTTGAAATGGGTGTTGCCACGACCACCATCCCCACCACGGCAGAGCATATAGGTCTGCCCCGGCTCGATCATGTCTACAATCAGGGTTTCACGGTCTTCGGCAAGGACCTGTGTGCCGACCGGGACCTTGATCATGATGGATTTGCCTGAACGACCGGTGCGCTGACGGCCCATGCCATGCATGCCGACTTCGGCCTTGAAATGCTGCTGATAGCGGAAATCGATCAGGGTGTTGAGGTTTTCGACCGCCTCAAGAACGATGTCGCCCCCGCGACCGCCATCGCCGCCATCCGGGCCACCATACTCGATAAATTTTTCACGGCGGAAGCTGACCGAACCGGCACCGCCGCGGCCACTGCGCACATAAATCTTGGCTTCATCGAGAAACTTCATAACCGGTCCTTTGGGCTGCGCCCGCTTTTTGGATATTGGCACCCCGGCGCGCGGTGATCGCGCATCAACAGGGCGTAAAATTCATATAACACATAAAACAAGGGAGGAATGATTGCTCATTCCTCCCTCGAAAATCTTGCTACGTATGGCGTAGCCGACGGGAGGCTTACGCCTCTGCCGGAACGACGGTAACGTAGGTACGACCCTTGAAGCCCGACTTGAACTGGACAGAACCGTTCACAGTCGCAAACAGGGTGTGGTCTTTGGCGAGGCCAACATTGTCACCGGCATGGAACTTGGTGCCACGCTGACGAACGA